>Ga0335077_10000039_pt1 | contig 126431 bp, 109 predicted proteins | sample Lox_Sample_31_FD_207151 | JGI IMG/M metagenome (GOLD analysis project Ga0335077, IMG submission 207151) | Soil microbial communities from Loxahatchee National Wildlife Refuge, Florida, United States - Lox_Sample_3.1 | ecosystem: Environmental > Terrestrial > Soil > Wetlands | place: USA... | reverse complement strand
CAACAAGACTGCCTGATATCCTCCGGCACAAGCCGGTGATGAGCAACCACGAATGGCACTCTGACCTGGCCTTATATGGCCAAACGTACCTCTGGCCAGGAAGAGAATCGAACACAGTTGCGCCTTGACACCGAAGAGGTCACTGGTTCAATCCCAGTATCGCAACAGGACATTCCACGGTCAGGCGGCACGAATTGAACAAACGCGGCACCGGGCGGTCCTGAAGTGCCGTCTGCATAACGCGGTTGCGCGGGGTTCGCTGCCGGGCCTCATACGGTCCCAGCCTCTATCCTGTGAGGTGACGGGCTGGAGGTAGGCACGTGAGGGTTGAGGCTCCGCGGCGTGCGGTCACGCTGGACGAGGTACGCGCGCACCGCGACGCGATCACGCGGCTCGGCGAGCGGTTCGGCGTGCGCAACATCCGGGTGTTCGGCTCGGTGGCCCGCGGCGAGGCAACCCCCGGCAGCGACCTGGATCTGCTGGTCGACGTCGACCGCGGTCACGGCTACTTCGACATGGCCGGGTTCGCCCTAGGCGTCGAGGATGAACTCGGCATGCTGACCCAGGTAGCCACACCGGGCGGGCTGAAGTTCCGGATCCGCGACCGGGTGCTGCGGGAGGCCATCGCCCTGTGAGACGTGGCGGCGAACGGCTGGCCGACATCCTCGAAGCCGCCGAGAAGATCGCCGTCCGGGCCGCTAAAGGCCGGGCGGCGTTCGACGACGACGAGGACACCTATCGTGCGGATGTGTCCGAACCAGCAAGATCAGCAGCTGTCAGGCCAAGCCCGGCAACCGTTGCAGCCAGGGGCCAGGCCATCGAGGACCCAACTTCGCGGGTTCGCGGGGTGAGCAGCCCCTGCCTGACGGCCGCCCGCTCAGCGGACCTCACCTTCGATCATGCTGGCGAGCGCACGGTAGCTGGTGGCGGTGCGGTCATCGGCCAAATGGCGCTGCTCGCTAAGCAGCCAGCCCTCGTTCAGTGGTCGCTGCCGCTCGATTTCGGAAGCGAGGTCTGGGCTCATCCCGGTCCCGACGAGGCATCGCACGGCTTGCGGGGCCGGCAGCGAGTTGAACCACCGGTAGCCGGCGGCGCGGCGCGCTTGGGCCTCGACGCTGCCGATCAGCCGAACCCGCGACAGCCCCCCGTCGGGGATAGCGTCAAGGCGGACCATGACGAGCGGCTGCGCACATTGGCCCGCGAACTCGTGCCGGGTGTCAGGCTGCAGGCGAGTCCGGCCGAGCAGCGGTAGCCAGGCCGTGGAGCTGCCCGGCGGGACAGCGTCCTGCGCACAGCCGTAGAGGACCACTTCGGCCGATGCGTTGTACCTGAAATGGGCGGTGTCGGCCACAATTCTGCGGACAACACCGGGGAAGGCGAGCCGGAAGACAACGTGATCGCACCCGGCATCGCGCCGGCGCCGGGTCTCCCAGCCCTCGCCCATTGACCGGGCCCGGCCGGGGCGGTTGAGCATCGACGCCGACGTGTAGAAGTCATCGCTGCTGGCCACGACGGCGCCGCCGTATTGCTGGCTGGCGAGATCGATGGTCAGTGCTTCCAGCCCGCGCGGATCGGGCAGCACCCGGCCGGCCACGCGGAGCCGTGCTATCCCGCCATCGGGGAAGATTGACAGGCGGACGTGGGTGAAGCGGCGCGGATCCGAGACCGCGAACACGTTGTGCTCATCGCCGCGGAGCGGTGACCTGGGCACGATGGTCACCCATGGTGTGGCGGGACTGGCCAGCTCGGCGGGGCCAGGGTAGCCCTCGCAGCCGCAGGCCTGTACCGAGCAGGACTCGGGATGGTTTCCGGTGAAGAAGCTGGTGTCGACATCCACGGACGTAATCACGCCCGGCGCGCCGAGCCGTACTACGGCCCAGTCATGCCCGCCATCCCGCCGTCGCCTGGTCTCCCATCCATCCACGATCTCTCCCCGGTTGCCGTAGTGACCGGGCTCGAACGCTGGGACATCCGGCGTCAGCAGGTTCTCCTTGTCCCCGAAGGACTCATCACTCGCTGCGACCACGCTGCCGCCCAGCCACCGTGATGCCAGGTCCGCTTCGGGCCCGGCCGGCCCGGGCCCGGCCGGGCGGCCAGGGCGGGGCCGCTGAATCAGGTCATGCCGCTCACCGGTGCCGGTCATCGTTCCCCCTTGATGGCAGGGCAGCGCGGGCCGTATCTCCTCGGCCCGGGGTGCGTGGCACGCCGAGTGCCTGCCACAGCGGCCAGCCGGTGATCTTCTTGTCGCCGGGCGGCGCGTACGTTGAGATCTTGCTGGTCTTCAGGCCCAGGCCGACAACTGCCTCGGCCAGCCGCACGGCGGCGCCGATCCCGTCGATAACCGGCACTCCCAGCTCAGTTGTGATCGCCTCCTCCAGCCCGGCCATGCCCGCGCAGCCAAGGCAGATGACCTCGGCGCGGTCGGCCTCAACCGCGTGGCGGGCCTCCGCGACGATCGCCCGGGCCGCCTGCTCCGGATCGGCAGCCACCTCAAGCGTGCTCATTCCGCTCGCCCGCACCGAGGCACACCGGTCCCACAGGCCGGCCAGGCGCAGGCGGTCTTCGATCGCCGGGACCGAGCGCCGTAGCGTGGTGACCACGGAGTAGGCGTGCCCGATCATCATCGCCACGTGCGCGGACGCCTCGCATATTTCCACCACGGGCTGCTCAATTAGTTCCTGCAGGCCATCCCGGCCGTGCTCGCCGAAACCGGCCAGGACCACGGCGTCATACGGCTCGTCATAGGCCAGGACGCGGTCCATGACCGCGACGGCTGACAGGTAGCTCTCGAAGTTGCAGTCCACCGCCTCCGCGCCGAAACACGGCCGCAGCGTTACGACGGCTGTGCCGGGCGAAGCGTAGCGCCGCGCCGCTTCACCGATGCCGTCTGTCATCGACTTGCTTGTGTTGACGTTCACCACCAGGATCTTCATCAGGTCATCTCCCGAACAGCGGTCTGCGGCATTCTTGGCCTCATCCGGCCTGCCTGGCCAGTAGCTGCCCGCGCGGCCGCTGGCCGTCGACCACCGCACCGCGCAGGATCGTGCTCCGGACCACCCCCTGCAGGCGGCGCCCGGCATAGGGCGTCACCGGATGGCGGTGCTGCAGCCGGTTGGGGTCGACGGCGAACGACTCGTCCGGGGCGAGAATGCAGAAGTCGGCGTCGAAGCCTGGTGCGATGCGCCCTTTGCCGGGAAGCCCGGCGAACTCGGCCGGGGCCCGCGCCATCCAGCCCACGACGTGGCTCAGTGCGATGCCCCTGCGCCGTGCCTCGGTCCATACGACCGGCAGCCCGAGCTGGAGGGAGGAGATGCCGCCCCAGGCCGCGGCGAAGTCGCCACCGCCGAGTTCCTTCATCGCCGCCGTGCACGGAGAGTGGTCCGATGCGATGAAGTCCAGTGTCCCCGCGGTGAGGCCGTCCCACAGAAGCTCACGGTTGGCCGCCTCGCGCACCGGCGGCGAGCATTTGAATGCGGTGGCCCCGTCGCCGATCTCCTCGGCGGTCAGGGCCAGGTAATGGGGGCAGGTCTCCGCGGTCAGCCGCACGCCCTCCCGGCGCGCAGAGGCGATCATCGGCAGCGCGTCAGAGCTGGACAGGTGGACGATATGCGCGTGACCTCGGCTGGTGCGCGCAGCCTCGATAACCTCGGCGACGGCCAGGTTCTCGACGCCGCGCGGGCGCGTGGCCAGGTACCCGGCATAGCTCGGGCCGTGGGCCTGGCCGATGGCGGCCATCGCCTCGGCGCTCTCGGCATGGATAAGCAAGACCGACCCGAGATCGCGCAGGATGGCAAGTGCATCGTGCACCTGGCGGGCGTTCAGCGGCGGGAAGTCTTCCGAGCCGGAATCCGCGAGGAAGCATTTGAAGCCGAGCACCCCGGCCTCGTGGAGCGGTTCGAGGCGGCCCAGGTTGCTGGGAATGACGCCGCCCCAGAAGCCGACGTCGACGTGGCACTGCCCATCGGCAGCGCTCCGCTTGATGGCGAGCGTTTCAGCGGTGACGGTGGCCGGGACGCTGTCGAGCGGCATGTCGACCAGGGTCGTGACGCCGCCGGCCGCGGCGGCCCTGGTCGCCGTCGCGAAGCCCTCCCAGTGGGTGTGGCCCGGCTCGCACAGGTGAACATGGGGGTCGACGAGGCCGGGCAGCACGACGACGTCCGGACCCAGCTCGAGCACTGCCCGTGCCGTGGCCGGGGTGTCCACCGGCTGGAGAACCGCGATGCGGCCATTGCTGACCCCGATGGCCCGGGCTTGCTCCGGCTCACCTCGTTCACCGGACACGACACGCGAAGCTCGGATGAGGAGTTCCAGGTCCACGGTCACTCACGCGCTCATGGGGCCGGGAGGCGCGGCTGCTGCTCGCCCCTGACTACCTTGGGCACATCCTCCATAAGCCGGACCGTGTAAGGGTTCTCGGGTCGCTCGAAGACCCGCTTGACGGGACCGTTCTCGACAACTTTCCCCCCGGACAGCACGGTCACCGTCTGGGCGATGGAGCGGACTAGGGCCAGGTTATGGGTGATGAACAGGAGGGAGAGGTGCCGCTCGGCCTGCAGGCGCCGCAGCAGCTCGACGATCGTCGCTTGCACGGACACGTCGAGGGCGGAGGTGATCTCGTCGCAGACCAGCAGGTCCGGGGAGACCACGAGGGCCCGGGCGATGGCGACCCGCTGGCGCTCACCCCCCGAGAGCTGGTCGGGGTGGCGGGACCAGAAATCGGGGCCGAGGGCAACGTCAGACAGTACCCGGGTCACCCGCTCGTCCCGCTCGGAGCGGGACAGGGACGGGTGGAAGTGGTGCAGGGGCCTCTCGATGATCTGGCCGATCGTCTTCCGGGGATTGAGGGCGGTATAGGGGTTCTGGAAGATGTACTGGATGGCCTGGAGGACCTGAGGCCGGCGCTGCTGGGCCGACCGGGGGAGGTCCTGGCCCCGGAACTGCACCTGGCCTGACCATGAGGTGTGCAGGCCGACCACGCAGCGGGCCAGGGTGGTCTTGCCCGACCCCGACTCGCCGACCAGGGCGACGCATTGGTCGCGGCCGACCGTGAGGGAGACGTCACAGAGCGCCTCGGTGGTTCCGTAGCGGGCGGACAGCCCCGACACGCGCAGCTGGGTGTCCCGGGCGTCAGCGCGGGATGCTGAGATCTGCACCGGGTGGCGGGTGTCGGGACCGGTGGTCAGCTTCGTCCGCAGGCAGCGCACCAGGTGGCCGCCGGGCAGGGATACGACCGGGACCGGACCGTCGCTGCAGGCGGGCGCAGCCATCGGGCAGCGGGGGGCAAAATCACACCCCCGCGGCCGGCGGGTCGGATGGGGCGGCTGGCCCTCGATCCCCTCCAGGACCTCAGAACGCTCCGGGGACGGGATCGCCCGCAGCAGCCTCCTCGTATAGGGATGGGCGGGACGGCCGAACACCGCGGCCGTGGTCCCGCTCTCGACCACCTTCCCGGCGTACATCACGGTCAGGGTGTTGGCCAGGCTGCCGACGACGGCGAGGTCGTGCGAGATGTAGACGGCTGCCACACCGTAGGCGCCGCAGAGACGGCGCACGGTGTCGAGCACATGGCGCTGCGTCGTCACGTCCAGGGCAGTCGTCGGCTCGTCCAGCACGATCACGCTCGGCCGCAGGGCGAACGCCATGGCGAGAACGGCCCGTTGCTGCTGGCCGCCCGACAGCTGATGGGGGTACGCCTTGAGCAGCTGAGGGGTCTTCCCGAGGCCGACCTCCTCGAGAGTCTGCCGCAGCCTCGCCTTCGGGTCGCCGAGATGCTTGGCCGCCGCCACCTGCCGGTGGGCCTGGAACACCTCTGTCAGCTGCGTCCCGATCCGGAGCACCGGATTGAGCGCCGAAGCCGGGTCCTGGGGAATGTAGACCACCTCGGCGCCGCGCAAGCGCTGGAGTTGCTGCTCCGACGCCTTCACCATGTCGTTGTCCCCGACCAGTACCCTCCCGGCCGCCACCTCGAGGCCGCGGCGGACGTGGCCCAGGAGGGCCAGGGCCACGGTGGTCTTTCCCGAGCCCGACTCCCCCACCAGGCCGAGCAGCTCGCCGGAGCGCACCTGGAAGGACACGTCGTCGACCACGTCGACCGAACTGCCGGCCAGGACGATGCGCAGGCCCTGCACGTCGACCCTGACGTCCCCGGGCGGGGTCACGGCTCCTCGCCCGCGGCGGGCGCCAGCACGGCGCCTGTTTCCGCCTCACGGTCGATCCCGATGGTCACCCTGGCCACCGCATCGGTGAACGTGCTGGCGCCGATGGTGAGCAGGGCGATCAGGATGGCGGGGACCACCACCGCCCACGGGTTGAGCACCAGCCCCTGGCGGTTCTCGTTGATCATGATGCCCCAGTTCGGCGCGGGCGGTGGCTGGCCGAACCCGAGGAACGACAACCCGGCGATGATGACGATGGAGTAGGTGAGCCGCAGCCCGATCTCCACCATGAGCGGGCTGACCAAATTGGGCAGGATCTCCTCGGTCATGATCCGCCGGCGCTTCACGCCGAGCAGTTCCGTGGCCTTCACGAAGTCGCGTTCGGAAACATCCAGGGTTGCCGAACGCATCACGCGGGCGACCTGAGGCGCGTGGGAGAGGCCCACGGCCAGCACGGTCAGCCACACCGTCGGCCCGAGGATGGATACCAGCAGCAGCGCGAACACCAACTGGGGGAAGGCCAGGAGCACGTCGACGGTCCGCATGATGATCCCGTCCGGACGGCCCTGGAGGTAGCCGGCGGCGATGCCGCTCGCCGTCCCCAGCGCCACCCCGAGCGCGGTGGCGGCGGCCGCCATGGCCAGGAGCACCCAGCCCCCGTCGAGCACCCGGGAGAGCACGTCGCGCCCCAGCACGTCGCCGCCCAGGATGGCCTGGCGGGAAGGGCCGGCGAACGGGGCGACGATGCTGGCCGTGGCCGAGTGGGGGGCCACGAACGGCCCGACCACGGCCACGGCCACCACGAGCCCGAGCAGCCCCAGGCCGACCCTGCCTCTCGGCAGCGACGCGGCCCGGCGGAGGATGGCCGCCCACCCCCCGTGGCGCCGCGCCGGCAGCACGGCCACTGTGACGTCGGATGCGGTAGCCATGATCTACCGGGGCAGACGGCGGCGCGGGGTGGCGAGCAGGGCCACGACGTCCGCGATGATGTTGACAAGGACATAAAAGCCGGCCAGCAGCAGCACGATCATCTGGATCACCGGCACATCCCGGTTGGTCACGGCGTTGACCAGGCTCTCCCCGATGCCGGGGAAGGCGAACACGTACTCAACGACCACGATCCCCCCGGCCAGATAGAGGAAGGTGAGCCCGAGGACCTGGACGACCGGCGCGACGGCGTTGGGCAGGGCGTGCACGACCAGGATGCGCCGCGTCGGCAACCCCTTGAGCCGGGCCATCTCGACGTAGTCCGACGCCAGGGCTTCGACCATCGCCGCCCTCGTCATCCGGGTGATGTAGGGCACCGTCACGATGACCAGCGTGGCCACCGGGAGAATGAGTTCGCGCGGGCTGGCCCAGGCGTGGGTGCCCGGGGCCAGCAGGGAGACCGCTGGGAGCACGTGCCAGACGACGGTGGCGAACAGGATGATCAGCGTGATCGCCACGACGAACTCGGGCAGCGACGTCACGGCCAGCGCGAGCACCGAGCTGGCATGGTCGAAAAGGGAGTCTTTGCGTACGGCCGCCACCACGCCCAGCGTTACGCCCACGATGCTCGCGATAATGCCGGACACGGCCACCAGCACGGCCGAGTTCAGCACGGCGGGGCCGACGATGCTCCACACCGGCATCCCGTTAGCCAGGCTTTTCCCCGGATGACCGGTGAGGATCCCGCCGATCCACGAGCCGTACTGATCGAACACCGGCCGGTTGAGGTGCAGTTGCGCTTCCAGGGCGTGCAGCTGTGCCGGGGTCGCCGAGTGACCGAGGATGGCGGTGGCAGCGTTCCCCGGCAGGGCCACCGTGGCCGCGAAGATGATCACGGACACCACCCAGAGCGTCACCACGCCCAGAGCCACGCGCTGGACAATAAGGCGGGTGACCGGGTGTGGCGCCGTGGCCCTCGGCCTGGGCGGGGCGACATCCGAGGCGAGCGCGGTATTCAATGACATCGGTCCGGCACCCTCAGGACACGAACGAGTAATCCTCGAAGGGGAAGTTCCCCAGCGGCTCGCCGACCTTCCCCTTCTGCCAGCCGGCCAGGTTGGAGCTGTACGCGTCGAGCGAGTCCACGAAGCACGGGATGATGTAGCCCCCCTCGGTGAAGTCGATGCGCTGCATCTCGTAGAGGATCTCCTTGCGGACGCTGGCGTTCTGCGTCTTGTTCGCTTCGTAGTAGAGCTTCGTGTAGGCCGGGTTGTTGAAGTGCGTCTCCGGGAACGGGGACGTGGGCAGGAACGTCTGCGCGACCTGGGACAGGTAGGGCGAGTAGTCGTAGTAGATCTGCGAGAAGGGCACTTTGGTGTAGTAGTTCGGCCCGAAGAATGAGCTGGGGCTGACCTGGTTCAGGTTCACGGTCACACCAGCCGCGCTCGCCTGCTGCTTGAACAAGGTCGCCATGTTGAGCGCGCTGGAGTTCACGGCCAGCGACGTGTCGAGGGTGACGGTCAGGTTGTTGTCGTAGCCAGCCTTCTTCAGCAGGCTGCGGGCCAGCGCAATGTCCTGTTCCCGGTGCAGTGAGCTGTCGAAGTCCGGGTCGTAGGGCGACGTGACGTCGTGCGCTACCCAGCCGAAGCCGTCCAGGGTCTTGGAGATGAACTCGGGGCGGTTGACGATGTACCGGAAGGCCTGGCGGACGTTGACGTCCTTGAACGGCGCCACGTCCGTGCGCATGGTGAACGGCTCGATGGCCCCGGTCTGCGACGGGACGGCGACGATCCCGCTCGTGGTCTGCAGGATCTTCATCTGGGTCCCGGTGAGCTGCCCGGTACAGTCGATGGCCTTGCTGACCAGGGCGTTCTGCACGGCGGTGGGGTCCTGGAAATCTATGATCGTCACCGAGTCCAGGTGGGGCAGGCCCGGCTTCCAGTAGTTCGTGTTGCGCACGAAGACGCTCTGCTGGCCGGGCGTGAAGCTCTTGTACTTGAACGGCCCGGTCCCGTTGGGAGCGTCCTTCTGCGTCCACCCGTCGGGCGCGATGTACAGGAAATACCAGAACGCCGCCAGCTGCTCGGGGAAGCTCCCGAACGGCGACGTCGTGGGGACCTCTACCGTCAGGTTGTCGACCTTCTTCAGCCCGGTGACGTCGACCGGGCTGAGGACGGCCGCCCCGCCCAGTGGCTTCTTCGGGTTGAGGATGGTCTGGAGCGTGTAGATCACGTCGTCGGCTCCGAAGGCCTTCCCGTTGTGGAAGGTGACCCCGCTCCTCAGCTTGATGTGCCAGTTCGACGTGGACCCGTTCGGGACGATCTCCTCGGCCAGGACGTACTGGAGTTGCGCATCGTTTCCGAGCTGGATCAGCGGCTGGTACAGCTGCTGAGCGCGCGCCGTCCCGATAGCGCTGATGCCCCCGTAAAAGGGGTTGAGGGTGTCGCTGCTGCCGCCGCCGGTCAGGCCGACCCTCAGGCTGCCGCCCTTCTTCGGTGCCGACGACTTGCCCCCCGATGAGGCCGACGGCGATGTCGATGATGAGCAGGCCCCGAGCAGGCCGCCCCCGGCCAGGGCGGCGCCGCCCAGCACGGCGGAGCGAAGGAACGTGCGGCGGCCAAGGTGCGGAGCCGCGGCCTCCGCGGCGACGTCTGCGTCCGGACCAGGTGTAGTGCTCATAGGTGCCTCCCTCCTCCTGCCGGCCTGCACGGCCCGGACAGGACCTCGGCGGCGTCCGCGCGCCGCCCGGCTGTCTGTGTCCCTGCCCGGGCAGGGAGATCCCTCGTACCCGAACCGTCCCTCATGCCGGATCTCCGATCGTGACGCGGTGGATGGTGTCGTAGTGCTCACGCCGCGCTTCGTCGTCGGGAAAGTTGTAGCTGCGCCTGCCGGTCAGCCTCATCAGGTGCAGGCCGATCTGGCTGAGCGGTATTGACGCCAGCACCGGGGACAGCTCCTCGCCGATCCCCGCTGCCACCGGGAGCAGCAGGGCCGGTCGCGGCGGCGCCTGGTCACCGACGAAGACCGGGAGGGCCTCGATGTAGTTCAGCTCGGAAAGGATCTCGGCCGCCCGGTCGCTCGTCGCGCCACTGGGCGCCACCAGGACGACCGGCTCCCCGGGCCGGGTGATGAAGTACTGCTCGTGCGCCCACTCCTCGACGTTCGTCGCGAGGGCGATCTGCTGGGCCCCCTCGAAGAGCTTGGCGGCGCCGAACTTGGCGCTCGCCTCATTGGGCCCGGCACCGAGGAAGGTGATCATCCGGGCCCCGGCCATGCGCTCGGCCGCGGCGTAAGCCGGGCCCTCGCTCAGCCGAAGCGTCTCCTCCGCCAGCTTCGGCAGACGCTGGAGGTCCTTCGCATAGCCGCTCACCGCGTCCGGGCTGGCCGGACCGCCCGCCCCGGCCGCCACGGTGGCGCCGAGCTCGGCGGCCAGGGTCAGCAGGGTAACGAGCATGGCGGTGTAGGTGCTGGTGCCGGGCGAGAAGCCGAACGTGGGGATCTCCGCCGACAGGACGCAGTCCGCCACCTTGGCGATGGGGCTGTCCGGGACGCCAGTCAGAGCGATCACCAAATGCCCGAAGGCGCGGGCCTGGTGGGCGGCCTCGATCGTCCTGCCCGTCTTCCCGGAGAAGGAGACGACTACCACCGCCGTCCCACTCGCGTGGTACCGGACCCCGTACCGGGCGAAGTCGAGGGCGTGTTCCCAGCCGACCTGAAGGCCGGAGTACCGGTTGAGCGCCAGTGCCGCCGCCTGGCAGGCGAAGCCCGAGTCGCCGCACCCGACCAGGACGACGTGGCGGATGCGGGACTCCCGCAGCCGCTCGACCGTCGCCGCTGCCTGGCCCGCCAGCTCGAGCCGATCCCGGATCACGGCGGGGATCGTCGTGATCTCCCGCTCCATCACGCCGCTGCCGTCCTCCTCGGCTGGCCCCGGGAACAGTGTGGCCCCCGGCAGCTTTCCCTGGACATAACGGGAGCGCAGGCGCTCGGCGACCCCGGCGCGGCGCAGCAGGCGCAGCGAGCCGCTGGCACCCAGGGCGGCTCCCGCGGTGGCGGCACCCCGTTGGGCGGCGAGGACGAGAGATTCACCGGCGGCGATACCGGCGGCCAGGCCCCCGCAGAAGGTGTCGCCGGCGCCGGTGGCATCCAGTACGGCGACGTCGGGGGGCGCGATGCGGACCGGCGGGCCACCGGGCGTACTGACCAGCGCCCCCTGCTCGCCGCACTTCACGACCACGGCCGGCACCCCCTGGGCCCGCAGCTCGCGGCAAGCCCGCTCGGGGTCGTCGTAGCCGAGGATGGCGGCGAGTTCCCCGTGGCTGGGCACGAACACGTCGACGCGCCGGGCCAGGGCAAGGACCTCGTCCCTTCCGGCCGACCAGGCCTCGTGGGTGTCCAGGGTCACGACCGCCCGGCGGCCTTCGGCCCGGAGGTGCCCGACGATGCGGGCGGCGGCCCCGAAGGGCATGGCAGCGACGTGGACCACCGGTGCGCGGTCCTGGTCCTGGCCGGTCCACCCCGGCGGGATGTCCTCAGGGCTCGGTGCCACCTCGAGGCGGCGCTCCGGCGGCGTCCGGTACACCCAGCTGCGGTGCCCGTCATGCTCATAGATCACCCAGTTGCGGACCGTCGGGCCTTCGATCGGCCGCAGCCCGCCGGTGTCGAGCCCGGCGCCGCGAAGGCGGTCCAGCGCCGCGACCGGGAAGTCGGCGCCGACCCGTGCCACCGCTCCCACCGATAGGCCCCAGATCAGGGCGCCAGTCGCCGCATAGATGGTGTTGCCACCGGGCGATGCCATGGTGGTCTCGCCGTTGGGGTGGACCACGTCGTCCACAGTCAGGTTCCCGACCACGATGACGTCGTGCTCCGCGGACCCGGGCCGGCCCGCCTCGGCGCTCATCACGCGCTCGTTCTCCGTCATCTCTTGGCGACCCGGCCCTTGGCTCCCGGTGACGGGAAATTCAGGATCCGGTCGTCGAACCGGTGGCTCTCGAAGCTGAACCGGAACCGCTCCACGCGGTACAGGACCTTCGAGAACTCGACGGCCTCGTCCGCACGGTCGTAGGTGACCGAGTCCACCCGCAGGACCATGGCGCCGGTCGCCACCCCCAGGGGCGCAGCCTCTTCGTCGGTGGCGTTAACCACCTCGATGACGCTCTCCGCGCGAACGAGCTCGATGCCGTAGACCGTCTCGAACGTCCGGTAAAGGGAGCCGCCGTCCAGCTCACGCGCTTCGATGCCGGGGAAGCGCGCCGGGTCCAGGTAGGCGGACAGCAGCGCCACCGGGCTCGCCTCCAGGCGGGCGAGCCGCTGGATCAGCACGAGCTTGCGGGACCGCCCCCCCAGCGCGGCCGCCTCCGGCCGCCGCGGCACGAGGCCTGTGTGGAGCATCACGAGCTCCAGGCGGTCGCCATGCTCGGCGTGGCTCCCGGTGAAGCTGGACAGGTTCGAGATCTTCTCCTCGAACTTGGGCTGGCGGACGAAGGTCCCTTGCCCCCGGCGCCGGTCGAGGTAGCCCTCGGTGGCGAGATGCATGAGGGCCTGGCGGACCGGGGCCAGGCTGACGCCCCACTGCTCGGCCAGTGCACCCTCCGACGGCAGCCGGCTGCCAGGGGCCAGGCGGCCAGCCACGATCTCCTGCCGCACCAGGTCGTGGATCTGGCGGTGCAGCGGCACAAACGAGCCCCGGTGCACCGCGAGGGCGGTCAGCCAGCCGTCGCCGCCGTGCGACCCGATGTCCTGGTCAAGAGGTACCGAAGCCGTCACCTGCTGCATCTCCCCATGTTGCCCCGGGGCGGAAGCCTGGAACAGCAATAATGACAGATCATTATAAGTTTGTAACGGGTGAGCGCCGACGGGCTGCAGGCACCCCAAGCAACCACCGGGTCAACGAGCGCCGGCCGGGACCGGCAGGCTGATGCCCCGCCCGGGTATCCCGCTGCCGGCGCCGGCCTTCCAGCCAGCCCGGTACATCGACACCGGGTCCTGCGGCCATCGCGGGGCTCGTGCCGGTATGCACAGGTGCTGATGGCTGCGGCCAGGCCGGCGGAACAGAAGGCGTAGCCGCGGAGCCTAGATCTTGGGCAGGCCGGTGGTCCCGGACGCTGCCCGGTGGGCTTGGCGGGCAGCGTCGACAGGGTTGCCCGCTCCGGGCGGCGCAGGCAGACCGCCGCTATGGGCGGTCAGTGCGTTCGCTATCTCTTGTGCGGTCTGATCCCAGCCACACAGGGCCGACCGCCGCTCCCGTGCGGCGGCGCGCAGCCGGTGCCGGTGGCGCCCGTCACCCAGCCAGTCTGCGAGCGCGGCGGCAAGGGCAGCCGGATCGCCGGGAGGGACCAGCTGGCCGGGCCGGGTGCCATCGGCGGTGCAGCCGAGCGCTTCGGGCAGCCCGCCGACAGCGGCAGCTATGACGGGCAGGCCGTGGGCGAGTGCTTCGGTGACGGCCATGCCGTAGGTCTCCGAGCGGGACGGCACGACGAGCAGGTCGGCGGTGGTATACGCGTGGCTGAGCGCCGCGCCGGTCAGCAGGCCGCCGAGCCGGACGCGGTGGCCGTAGCCGAGGCGCGTGATACGGGTCCGCAGTTGCCCGACGAAGCCCGGGTGGCGGTCGAGCGGTCCGGCCAGCAGGCAATGCCAGTCCCGCTCGGCGAGGCCGCCGAGCGCCTCGACGAGGAGGTCCTGCCCCTTGTGCCAGCCGAGGACTCCGACACAGATCAGGTGGCCGCGGACCGGCCGGGCCGGGGCATCGGCACGATCGGCGCCGGGCCGGGCGACGTGCACCCGCTGGGCCGGGATCGCGTACCGGGCCAGTACCTGCTGGCGGGTCCATTCGCTGGTCGTGACCACGCCGGTGGCCGCGCGGAGCACGGCCCGCTCGGAGCGCAGCGCGCTGGCATCATGGTGTGTGTCGAGGGCGGTGGCCAGTGGCATGTGCAGCAGCACTGTCATCGGTATCCGGGCGGTGTGTGGCAGCAGCTGCGCGGCGGCCGGCGAGGCGATGAGCCCGTCGATCAGGACCGTCTCACCGTCGGGGATGGCAGAAACGATGCGGGCCAGGTCGGCGCGGGCGCCCGCGCCGGGTGCCGGCCACGCCCCGGCGACGCTCGTGACCAGCACGTCCCATCCGGCTCCGGCCAGCCCGGCGCAGGCGCGCCGGTCATAGATGTTGCCGCCGCTGGGCTGGCTGGGATCGCCGAACCCCCCGGGGACTACGACGTGGACCCGCACGATGTTCCGGCCCTCCAGAGCGCCTGCCGCACCAAGCCAACCTCCACCCTGCGGCCGGGCTGAACCACACCCGCCGCCGATCCGTGATTCCTGACACAGGGTGGTACGCAGCAGGGGTGGACGCGGTTCGACACGGGCCGGTACGCAGGTTCGCGATGGTGGCCGGGAAGCGATGACTTGCCCCGATGAAGTATCGATGACCTTCGACTATGCCCGCTACCTGGCCGCGAAGACGACCGTGGATGACCGGGCGCTTAACCGGCATGTGCTGGCCGAGCTGCGCCGCCTGATGCCGGCGGGTGCGCCGCGGGTGCTGGAGGTCGGCGCCGGCCTGGGCACGATGGCCGCCCGTCTGATGGACTGGGGCGTTGTCGCCACCGGCGAGTACATCCTGCTGGACGCCGATCGGCAGCTGCTGGATTGCTCGCGCCGGTGGCTGCGCGACTGGGCGGCCGCGCGGGGCCTGCGCAGCGAGCTGCTGCCGGACGGGCTGCGGGTGGGTGATCTGCGGGTGCGCCTGGTGCACGCCGACTTCGGCAGCTACCTGGCGGCCGCTCACGGGGCGGCGGCCGATGTGCTGATCGCCAACGCCGTCCTGGACCTGGTGGACGTGCCGGCCGTACTGCCCGGATTGCTGCGGTTGCTGGTCCCCGGCGGCGTCTACTGGTTCACGATCAGCTACGACGGCGAGAGCATCTTCGTGCCCGGCCATCCCCGCGACGACCAGATCATGCAGGCCTACCACCGCGACATGGATGAGCGCGTCCGCTACGGCCGGCCGGCCGGGGAAAGCCGTACAGGCCGCCGCCTGTTTCACCACCTGCGGGCTGCGGGGGCGGCCGCGCTGGCGGCGGGGCCGTCGGACTGGGTCGTAAGCGCCGGCCCGGATGGGCACTACCCGGGCGATGAGGCTTACTTCCTGCGCAGCATCCTTGACACGATCCACAGCGCGCTGCGGAACCGCCAGGACTGGGTGGAACCGGCGGACCTGGCCGACTGGCTGGCCGAGCGCGGCCGGCAACTCGCCGTGGGCGAACTGGTCTACATCGCCCACCAGCTGGACTTCGCGGGCCGCTGGCCCGGTTAGCGCCCCGCCCGCTCCCGGCGACGGGCCGGCCCCTGTTCGCCGCAGCTGCCGCAGCCGGGCCGGCATCGCCTGCCGCAGCGGAATCCACCCGCGGTGCCGCTGGAAGGGAAGTTCGAACGCGGCGGCGAACAGACGGGCGAAGCACACGGTCACGGGGAGCAGGACCGCGGCCAGCACGAAGAACGCCGGCGCCCCGGCAGCGACCCGGCCCAGCACCAGGCCGTAGGACACGGCGATGACGATCGGCAGGTGCGTCAGGTAGAGGCTGTAGGAGCAGGAGCCGAGACTCCGTGGCAGGCGGCTGTCAAGGAATCGTATGACGAACCGCGGACGCGAGGTGGCGACCGCGGCAAGCAGGCAGCCGATCGCCGGAGCCCAGGCCAGGTCGAGCCAGAACAGACTGAGGTACGACCAGACCAGGCCCCTGACCACCATCAGCGCGACGCGGTGACAGGCGGCGGACGCTCGCGGATGCCGGTCATCGGCCCTTGAACCCCACATCTGCGGGACCGGCGAGCGGGTCGGCGGGCCAGCGCGGCCCGGCGGCGCGCTCAAGACCCCGCACCAGCAGATTATGCCCACCGCGCCGGGCCTTGGTGGCCAGGTAGGCGGCGTTGGTCTGGGTAAGGTGCAGTGCGGTGGGGACTTGCCTGTCGATCGTGATGCCCAGCCGGGCCAGCTGAGCGCCCTTGTCCGGGTTGTTGCTCAGCAGCCCGATGCGGCTGGCGCCGAGCGCGTGCAGCATCTGGGCCGCGCTGGTGTAGTCGCGCTCGTCGGCCCGGTGACCGAGCACGAGATTCGCGTCGTACGTATCGAGACCACGATCTTGCAGCGCGTAGGCGTCAAGTTTGTCATACAGTCCAATGCCGCGCCCTTCCTGGCGCATGTACAGCACATACCCGCCGTGCCTGGTGATCCGCTCGACCGCTTCGCGCAGTTGCGGCCCGCAGTCGCATCGCTGGCTGCCGAACACGTCACCGGTGAGGCATTCACTGTGCAGGCGCACCAGCGGCAGCCCGGCCGCGGCGGGCCGGCCGAGTTCGAAGGCCACGTGCTGCTGCGCGTCGGCCAGGCCGGTGAAGCTGACGACCGTGGCCATGGTTGAGTAGCCGTCACCGAAGTGCAGCGGAATCTGGATGCGCCGGCGGATCGCCGCCGCCTGGGCGGCCCCGGTCACGGGACGAGCCGTTCGCCCTCGCACCGGGCCGGGGGCGCGGCCGGCGGCGTGCCGAGGCCGGCCGCCGGGTAGGGCCGGTCAGCCACCGGCGGCCTCCAATGCTCGCGGCGCCGGATCGGGTCGTCTCGACTCGCGCGGGTGACCGCGGCCGCGACCGCGGCGAACGGCGTCCCCGAGCAGCAGGCCAGCGCCGGGGGCAACCGCGGCCAGCATGAGCAGCGCATAGACGGTGGCGGCCGTGACCCCGGTCGCCGCGCCGAGCCCGGCGGCGGCGAAAGCCCAGGCGGCGGCTCCTTCCCTCAGCCCCCACCCGCCGATACTCAGCGGAATAACCACCGCAGTCTGGACCACCATCAGCAGCGCAACCAGTTCGCCCAGGTGTGCGGTGCAGCCGGCGACCCGGGCCGCGATGACGAACGTGGCCGTGTGCCCGGCCACGACTAGCAACGAGGCCAGCGTGAGCTGCGGCCACACGCCCGGGGCCAGCAGGCCGCGACGCAGGTCAGCGGTAACGGCCCGGGCGGCGCGGGCCAGCCGCGGCCGGCCGCGGCGCGCCGTGCCCCGCACGGCCAGCGCCGCACACCCGGCTAGGCCCGCCGCACCCGCCAGAACATACGGCAGCGCGGGCCGGACCGGCGAGGGCAGGGTCAGCAACACGGCGACCGTCACCACGGCCTGGATGACCTGCCCGCACAGCCGTTCCCAGGCCACCGCGCGCAGCCCCCGCACCACGTCTCCAGCGCGCCGGCCGTGCGTGACCGCCCGGTGCACGTCGCCGAGGACCCCGCCGGGGAGCACGGAGTTGAGGAACAGGGAACGGTAGTAGGCACCGACCGCGCCGGCCAGGCCAATATTGACGCGGAGTGCCCGGGCGACGAGCCGCCACCGCCAGGCCGAGCACACCGTAGTCAGGGCAGTGAGCGTGACGGCGGCCACGACCGCCGGCCAGGTGACCGCACGCAGCCCGTCCTCGAACGGCGCCGCGCCCACCTGCCGCCCGAGAAACCACAGCACGGTGACGCCGACGGCCAGGCGCAGCAGCGATGGGCCGAAACGGCGGACGACCGGGCCGATCCCGGCCGAAACTGAGGGCAAGCACGCCACACCGGCTTACACGGGCCACCTGGGCAGATAGTTCAACCGCCCGGCTGCGCCAGCATGGCGGGCCCGCGGCCGGTCGCAGTGAACCAGCGTGACCGCGGGCCCGTTGTCCCCATCAGGAATGCCGGCAGCTGGCCACCAGGACGGAGGCGCGGTGCGCATTCAGCCCGTGGACGAACGTACGGTACGGGTTCAGCCCGCGGGCGAACGCGCGCTGCCTTCGGCCCGGCTCGCGGCGATCCTGGGCATGCTCGCCACAGCCGCCCTGCTCGGCGTGGTGTCCGCGACGGCCGGTCTCGGTGTCGCCGGCTGGATCGCCGGGCTGGCCACCGGTTCGGCGGCGGCCGCGCTGCTGGTCACCGCGCGCACCCGCAGCGACCAGCCGGCCATCTTCCCGGCGGACTGGGTCACCCTGGCCCGGGCGCTGCTGATCGCCGGGGTCGCGGGCCTGGTGGCCGACTCGTTCGGCCGGCCGGTGCCGGTCACAGCACTGGTCACCCTGTCCGCCGTCGCGCTGGTCCTCGACGCGGTGGACGGGCAGGTGGCGCGCCGGACCGGCACCGCCACCGCGCTGGGCGCCCGCATCGACGGCGAGGCCGACGCGTTCCTCATCCTGCTGCTCAGCATCGCCGTGTCCCAGGACTACGGCGGCTGGGTGCTGGTCATCGGCGCCGCCCGCTACGCGCTGCTGCTGGCGGGCTGGCTGATCCCGTGGCTGGCCGCGCCGTTGCCGCCCCGGTACTGGCGCAAGGTCGTGGCCGCGATCCAGGGCATCGTGCTCACCGTCGCCGTATCCGGACAGCTCGACCGCCCGGTCGGGATGATCGCGGTCGCCGCCGCGTTGCTGCTGCTGGCCGAGTCGTTCGGCCACGACGTGATCTGGCTGTACCGCACCGGGGCCGGCCCGCGCACCCGCCGGGCGCTGCGGCTGGCCGTCACCGTGCTCTCGGCCGTGCTCGTGTGGGGTGTTCTCGTCGCGCCCGACCGTTACCTGCAGTTCAGCCCCGCCGCGTTTGCCCGCATCCCCGTGGAGGGGCTGGTCCTGGTGGCCATCGCGCTGGTGCTGCCGGCCTGGCCGCGACGGATCGTGGCCGCCGTGGCCGGAATCCTGTTCTTCCTGCTCACTCTGGCCAAGATCCTCAACATAGCGTTTTACCTGGAGATCGGGCGGCCGTTCAACCCGGTGTTCGGCTGGGCCGACATCGGCCCGGCCATTGGCGTGGTACGCGACACGATCGGCCCCACCCGCACAAACATCGCGCTCGCCGCGGTCTGGCTCGGTCTCATCCTGCTCGTCGGCGCAATCGCCGCGGCCACGATTCATATCACCACCGTGGCCGCCCGGCATCGCCGGGCCACGGTTCGCGGGCTCGCCGCCCTCACCGCAGTCTGGGCGCTGTGCGCGGCCCTGTCACTGCAGCTCATCCGAGGATCCCCGGTCGCCTCGGCCAGCGCCACCAGTCTGGTCGTGGCGCAGGTGCGCGGCACCCAGGCGGCGCTCCGCGACGAGCGCCGTTTCGAGCAGGTCCTCCGCCGCTCCGACCCCGAAGCCAGCGTCCCCGCCGCGGACCTGCTCACCGGACTGCGCGGCAAGGACGTCATCATCGCGTTCGTCGAAAGCGACGGGCAGGTCGCCGTTCAGGGCACGAGTTTCTCCCCCGGCGTCGACGCCGCCCTGCGCCTGGACACCGCCGCACTGGCCCACGCCGGCTGGTCCGCGCGGAGCGCCTGGCTCAATTCCCCGGGTTTCGGCGGGGTCAGCCAGCTGGCCCACTCCACCCTGCAGTCGGGGCTGTGGGTCGACACCGAACTGCGGTATGCCAGGCTGGTCGCCAGTCACCGGTTCACCCTCAGCGACGCCTTCGACCGGGCCGGCTGGCGCACCGTGGGCGACAGCCCCGAGAACGACCCCGTCTGGCCGCCCGGCACATCCTTCTACCACTACGACAAGATCTACAACCGGTTCAACGTCGGCTACCGGGGCCCAGCCTTCAGCTACGCCACGATGCCCGATCAGTACATCATGTCCAAGTTCCAGCGGAACGAGCTTCGCCCTGGTCACAAGCCGGTTATGGCCGAGATCGACCTGGTTTCCTCGCACTATCCCTGGGCCCCGCTGCCGTCCATGGTGCCCTGGAGCAAGGTCGGCAACGGCTCGATATTCGACCCGATGCCCGCGCGCGGCGAGACCCGGTTCTCCGTCTTGGACAACGCCAGCAAGCAGCGCCAGGCCTTCGCCACGTCGATCCGGTACTCGCTGCGGGTCCTCACCTCATGGGTCACCGAGCTCAACGACCCCAACCTCGTACTCATCCTGCTCGGCGACGAGCAGCCCGCTGCGCCTATCACCGGCTCCGGGGCCAGCCACGAGGTGGTGGCCTCGATCATCGCTCACGACCCTGCCGTGTTCCGGCAGATGGCCTCCTGGCGCTGGCGGGACGGGCTGCTGCCCGGTCCCTCGGCTCCGCTGGAGTCAATGAGCGCCTTCCGCAACCAGTTTCTCCGCGCCTTCAGCACGGCCTCGTCCCAGGCGGCCCCATCCCAGGCCGCCTCGCCCCATGGACCCGCGGCACCCGCCCCGCCCCGGGTGAGCGGTCACTGAGGGCCGCTCACCCGCGCTCATCCACCGAAGGTTCGTGGGCCCCGGGGCCCGGCAGCGAGGAATGCGGTTCCGAAGGACAGCTCGGTCCAGGAGGGATCGGCCAGTTCTTCCCGCATGGCGGCGCGAATCGCCTCCCACGGACGGCGCATGATCCACTCATCTATGGCGGCGAAAGGCCGCACACATGCGGTCCCGAGCTGCGCTAGCCACCCAGGCGTGTTACCGGGCATCTTGAGATCCAGCACGGCCCAGCGGCCGCCTCCGGAGAGGGCCGCAGCGCCGTGCGCGATAACCTCCGCGCAGTTGGGCACCTGCGTCAGGGCATACGTGGACAGGATCGCGTCGACCTTGGCCGGGAAGTCGAACTCGGCCGCGTCGGCTTGCACAAGGCTGACATTGCTCCAGCCGTTCGTCTCTGCCCGATCCTGGGCCTGGGCGAGCATCGCGTCGGTCAGATCGACGCCGACGATGCGGCCGCCGGGACCGATCGCCTCCTCAATCAGCGGGAAGTTCAGGCCTGTGCCGCAGGCGATGTCGACCACGCTGTCACCCGCGCGAAGGCCGAGCGCTTGGATGGCCCGGAAGCGTTGAGCCCGCTGCGGGTAGCCGGGCACGGGGTAGAGCCGGGACGTGATGTCGTAGTGCCCGGCCTTCTTACGGTATGTCTCGATCAGGCGCTCTCGCGTGCGGTCAGCCTGGCTCACGGTGTGCTCCTCGATCCCGGTAGCGTCGCGGTGGAACCGCGCGACCCCGTCTAGGACTCCGCGCCTTCCCGCGCAGCGGACTCGACGGCAGCCTTGATCGCCGCCATCTCGCGATCGCTTACCCGCTGAAGACTGCCCTTGAGAAGGCCGGGAACCGCGCGCATGATGCCCGCGGGGTCGACCTCAACCCACATCATGGCGTCGGTCTGCCCATCGCCCACCGGCTCAAGCTCCATTCCCCAGCGCGACGGGGACGTACCCATCCGCCCGGCGAACGCCACGTAGCCGGGCGCCTCGAGAGCGGTCACTTGCTGGCTCCGGCCGTGAGTCCGCCCCAGGTCCTTCGCCCGCTGCTCCACCCGCGAGCCGGGCTGAAGCGGAACTCCGCCGTGAACCCAGCATTCGAGAACCGTTGGCGCCCACTCCGGCCAGCGCCCGACGTCACAGACATACGCCCACACCTCCCGGACGCGGCCGGCGATTCTTATGCGGCTCTCGGTTCTGATTGTCATCGGGTGGACCTTGTGCTGATCTCTTTCCGGTTGCGTGAGATCTCCTGGTGAGTCAAGGGAGGTGGTTGGTGTCGTTGACGCAATGGACGGCAGCAAATCCGCGGTCGTGCCATTGGATCTCGTTGATACAGGCGGAGCCGAGATACAGCCGGTAAACGGTGCCTAGCGGGACGCCCAGAGCCCGGCACAGCAGGATCTTTATCGGGGTAATGTGACTGACCACCAGGACGGTCTGGCCGCCGTGGTCCCGCAGCAGCCGGTCACAGGCCCGGTTTACCCGGTGTGCGGTGTCGGCGAAGCTCTCCCCGCCCGGCGGTGCCTGTGCCGGGTCGCGTCGCCAGGCTGCCGCGGCCGTGGGCCATCGCTGCTGGATTTCTGCCAGGGTGAAGCCATCCCAGTCACCGAAGTCGGTTTCCCGGAGATCGTCATCGATGACTGCGGTCAGGCCCAGTTCGCCGGCCGCAATGGCGGCGGTGGCGACAGCGCGCTGCAATGGCGAGCTGACCACGGCATCGATCGGGGCGCCGGTGGCCAGGCGGCAGGCGGCGGCCTGGGCCTGCCGGGTTCCGTTGGCGCTCAGCGGGAGGTCGCGCAGCCCGCTGAAGCGGTGTTCGGGTGACAGCTGGGTATCGCCGTGCCGCAGCAGGATGGTGGTGGTGGGATCTGCTGTCGGGTTATCCCAGCCCAGTGTCATAGGGCTGTCCCGCGCGGATGACGAGAATGCTGTGCCGGCTGCTCCCATGACAGCAAAACGGGCATGTCAGCGGAACGGTTCACGGCCAGGCCGCCGGGGTAGTCGGGCCGCGCGTCAGCATCGTGCGTGGTATCCGCCAAACGCGACGGGAGTTTCCCACACCCGCACCGCCAGTGCCTCGCCGCCCGCGGCGGCCACGGCGGGCGAGAGGCTGTCATGCACCCAGCGGGCGAACACCTCGACCGTGACCGCTTCGGCCCCGGCGGGCCGTATCTCCTCCAGGTTGCGGCCTTCGACCCGGCTGGTCAGCTCGGTCAGCGCCGCTTCCAGGACATCCAGATCACAGACCATGCCCCGGTCGTCGAGCTGCTCGCGATCCACCACGACCTCAATCCGGTAGTCATGATCATGCAGTTGCCCCTCTGGCCCGGGCCGCCCCGGCATGATGTGGAAGGCATGGACGCTTCGGCTCAGCCCGACCTCACAGGTCACCGGCAGCGCTCCTGTCGTAGTCGAGAACGGCATGCATCAACCCGGGTATCCCCTGGTCTACGGCCCGGAACGCCTCGGCTGCGTGGCCGAAGGCGAAGACATGAGTGCACAGCTGGGCCAACGGGAGGCCGGCCATCAGCTCAACGGCCTCCCGGCGGCGCCGAGACCGGGTCCAGGTCCCGGACAGCCGGGCCGGCACCGTGGAGACCTGGCTGCTGCGGATGACCAGACGCCGCCGGTGAAAGGCGCCGCCGAGCGGCAGCACCACTGGTTTGCTGCCGAACCACGACGCGATCAACAGGGTCCCCTCGTGGGCCAGCATGTTCAGCGCCATGGCTGGCGCATCCGGGTTACCGCTGGCGTCAATGACCAGCGGAACCTTCTCTTCCCCCAGTTCCTCCGGTGCTGCGGTGGGCACGCCCAGGCCGCTGGCCATGGCGCGCCGCCACGCCTGCGGCTCGGCAAGCAGCGGCCGCCACCCGGAGCGCTGCAACAGCAGGCCGGTCAGCAGCCCGAGCACCCCGGCGCCGAGCACGATGACCCGGTCGCGATATCCGGTCCCGGCATCGAGCGTCACCTGCAACGCCGTCTCAACCAGCGGGAACAAGGTCGCGGACGCGGGATCGACAGCAGGCAGCGCAATCAGTTCACCAGCCCGCGCCGCGAATACGTCCTGGTGCGGATGGAACGCGAAAACCGCCTGGCCGGACTCCGCTACTTCGCCGGCACACGCATACCCATAGGCGAAGGGATAGGAGAAGGTACCGCCAAGCGCGTCGATCGTCTCGTCCAGCGCCAGCTCGGCAGGGACCTCGCCCCGGTACACCAGCCGCTCGGTACCACCGCTGATGCCAGAGCACACGGTGCGGACAAGGACCTCACCGGCCGCAGGCCGCGGCGTGGGCACTTCCCTGATCTCCACGCAGCGCGGCGCGGTATGAAATAGCGCGCGGGCAGGCACCCAGCGAACTTACCAGCTACTTATCTGATGACACGCTGTGCATAACCATCGGCAGAGCCCTCGCCGGGCCTACTGGCCACCCTGGCCCGCAGGCGCCGTGTGCCCGGCGAGGACCACCCCGACACCCTTGCCTCGGCGAACAACCTGGCCGTCGGCCTGAAGAACCTGGCCGAGGCGAATCATGGCCCCTGAGTGCAGGGTGCCGGGATAGTCCTCCAGCTAGCTGGCTTGCCGGGTCACGCATGGTGGTTGCGGCCGCGTCGGCCGACCAGCCGACGGCGGGATCAGCGCAAAGTCCGACAGCACCGCCAGCCCGGCCTGGGGCCGCCCCCTTGGCCGAGAAACCGAACCCTCCGGTCCCCCGAACCGGCTGAAACGCACCGTCTTCACCATTCACCCCAATCCCGGCCCCGAGGGCGCCGCGCTGGCTGAGCGCTCGGCAGCCTGCCAGTGCCTCAGCTTTCGGGAAAGATGGTGGCGAGTTCGGCGACGGTGGACGCCGGGAACCCTTCGACGTGCAAGTAGGCATGCCTGGTGCCGTTAGCGGCTGCGCGAATTCCCGCCGCCAGCTTAGCCACCTCGCTGGTCGTCTCGGGTTCCGCGAGCCAGAAAGGCGAGGGCGAATAGAGCTGCACCGTGCGCGGTGGCGGTGTCCCAGGCAATGCAGCGAGGCGGATGATGAGCGAGAGGGCTTGCCCAGGGATGCCATCCTCGCTAGTCCTACTTGGATCAGCCACGAAGCCATTAAGGAAGAGCGTTCCGGTGGGATGGCCCGCCAGCCATGAATGGACATCGTCGGCCACCGTAGAGGGCAACCGTGGCGGTTTCACAAGCGCCGAGGGAGCTGTCGGTGGCCTCCCGTGTAGCACTGCTTCGGCAACAGACGCCAGCCAGGTCGCCACCAAAGGGTCCCGGCATGCGATGATGGTGACGGACCCGACGTAGGGTGCCCTAGGCAGCAGGCGTGCGACCGTGTCGTGGACCCCGACGCCGCCGAGCAGCCAGACGCCGCTCATCTTCTCGATGGCAAACCCGCAGATGCCGGTCGCGGCGAAGGCCGGGCTCGATAGGAGGGGTGCGAGCAGCATCGCTAGATCGCTGGGCGCGAATTCCATCGTGTACGAAAAGTAAGCCGTCATCGGATTAGGGACCGCTGAAGGTGCCAAGCCACCACTGCCGACCGCCCGGACCGAAGATGCGCACGAGAATTCCTCGCAGTTCGGGGTAAGCCACGCGCAGCTCTGGGATCATCTGCAACAGCTTTTGCTGGGTGGCTCCGGGCGAGTTCACCTGGAGGAATATCTCTGTCGTCCCGCTTTGCATCGCCTCAGCCTGGAGGTGGGAGCCGACGCTGCCGGGCGTGAAGGCTCCAGAGTGGACGGTAACCTCTCGTCCGCCGCCGGCGGCGAGGACGACATCGGCGCCCTTACCGCCAGCACCCATGACCCGTTCGGCCCCTTTTACTGCCTCACTTGCGACCTGCGGGCTCAAGCCCGGGTGCTCTTCGAGAAGAACGTCGCGCATCGCCGCCTGTGGCGCGGTCAGCGGGGGGACTTTGGGGGCATTCGCGTCTGCTCTGGCGCGGGCCGTGACGGAGGCCGCACGGTTCCCTGCTGGCGCCGGGGCTTCCGTGCGTACGGGAGGAGTCCGGGCCGGCGGCGACGCCGGGGTCGGCGTAATCGGCGGCTCCTCTTTGACTGGAGGTGTAGATTCCCCCGCGGGAGGTGCCGGCCGCTCGGGGAACGGAATTCTCCCGACCGGCCGTCGAGTGGCCGTGGGAAGCTCGCCGATGGTAGCTGCAGCGGAGGTAAGGATCAGCCACACGGTAGAGAACGTCCCCAGTATGAACAGCGTGTTGTAGTCGTCCATGACAATGAGGGCCTGGCGCTTCGCGGCAGCTAGTCGCGGCGTGGTGCCGGAGTTGAGCTCGGCAGGGAAGATCCGCCCCTCCGGGCCAATGCTGCCGGAGCGCTTGAGATTCTCAGACTCCTCTGGGCCGATCGATTTGTCGACGATCGAATCGATGTTGATATCGATCTTGGTTCCGTCTGGGTAATGGACCTGGAGCCACTTCGACAGGCTGCCACGGGGAGCCCCGCGGTAGTCGATGTCGTAGACGACGTTCTCGTAGTCGTCCACGTAGCCGCGGGCTGGGCCGATTCCACAATTCTGGCCTGACCGGTGTAGCTCCGGGTACGGGCTGACGCCGCAGGACTGCCGCGTCGCCGGGTAGGCGGGGAAGTGGACGTAGCAGCGGTGGGGGGGCGGAGTGTGCTGCGGATTCACGGGACCGCGCCGTAGGCTCGACGGTCGAGTCAAGCGATCGGGCCGCGGCCTCGGCCACGCATTCGGACGCGTCGTCCGCCCGGCCGATCTTGAGTCCCGTACTGCCCGGTGTCAATGCGATTGGAGCAGGCTGCACGACGTGTGCCAGCTCGTGGGCTATTAGCCCACGCCCCCTGGGGGTCTCTGGCGCATATTGCCCTTCACTAAAGACTACGTCGCGACCAACGGTGTATGCCAGCGAGCCAATTGAGCGCGCCGACTGCGCAGCGAGCGCGTCCGTGTGTATCCGCACTGAACGGAAATCGTACCCGAAGTGGCGTTCCAGAAGGACGCGTGCGGCCGGGTCCAAGAACGCTCCCGGGGCTCGCACGACATCATGCACCAGAGCTGGTGGCTCGATGACCGGCGGCTCACCCGTTGATCGGCCTGGGGGCGCCGACTTGTCCACCGAATGCACAGCTATCCGGCTGAAGTCATATTCGAAGCCCGGCTGCGTGGCCATGTGGGCACGATGGCCGAGCGGTTGTTCGGAGGGACGCAGCACGTCGTGGGGGGTGCGCGAAACCTCGGACCGCCGGTTGTGGGTGACGGCCACGAGGTCTTTGGTCAGATGTCGTGTTTTCGGCGCAAACATGTCCGTTGACTCTTTCCGTGCTCGGGCGCTATGTCCCTCGCGCCGGTTAGGGCACGTCAGTAATCTTCGGCCGCTGTCAGCTAGATATCAATCCCCATCTCCCCAGAGCCCGGCCACCGCGAGCGGTATCCGCTGACCTGGGGTGTCCCCACCCGCGACTGGCACCTCGATTCCCCGGGCAACCTGGACGAGCTGGCCATGCTGGTGGTCTGAGGTCCGGCGTCAAGCGGTGGTGGCAGCCTGCACGTCTCCGGGTGGCCAGGTGAGCTGGGCGCCGAGCGCGCCAGCCAGCCGCGCGATCGCCTCCCGCGCGGGCGGCCTGCCGACCTGCCCGGGCAGCCAGGTGCAGGCGAGAGTGGCCGCGACGACATTCGCGCCGGCGCTGATCGCGGCCAGGCAGTTCTCCATGCCACCCAGCGCGGGACCGGGGCCGGCCGGGAACCTCAGCCCGGGCACCTCGGTGCTGTCCATGATGTCGACGTCCACGTGCAGGTAGACCGGCAGGCCGCCGAGCCCGGGCAGCGCGGAACGGAAGGCGCCGGCCGTGGCGGGGATGTGGCGGACCTGGCTGGCGGCGAGCGCGTCGCGTTCGGCCGGATCGAGATCGCGTGCGTCGGCCAGCACGATGTTGTGCTCGGGCACCGGCCGCAGCCCGAGCGGGCCGGCGAACAACTCGGGTGCGCGGCCAGCCAGCATGGCCAGCGCCATCCCGCCGAGATACCCGGAGATCGTGATGGCCGGCGTATTGAAGTCGCCATGCGCGTCCAGCCACACCACGGCGATCTCGGGGTGCCGCCGCTGGAGCACGGCGGCCACGGCGAGGGCGGCCGGGCAGTCCCCGGACAGCAGCAGCGGCCGGGCCGCCCCCGTCACCGCGCCGGCGACCGCCCGGTGGAGCACGGTCATCCGGCTGGGCGCAGCGCCGTCCGGCAGCGGCGGATTAATCGTCGCGGCCGTGCCCGCGGGCACCGGGAAGTCCGGGAGGTGCTCGTCCAGGTGCCAAGGGCTCGCGATCAGGTCCCAGCCACCGCTGGTGTTATCCGGCATCGGCGGCCTGCTCCTGTTTCCGCTCGGCGGGCAGGTCCCGGAGCCGGAGCAGCTCGGCAGCCCCGGCCTGCAGGTGCACTTCGACCTGGGCTTTGGCCCGGGCCGGGGTGCCGCGCAGCGCGTCGAGCAGCACACGGTGGTCGTCGGCGGTACGGCCGAGCGCACGGCTGGACCGTTCGGCCAGAGACAGGGCCAGGCTCTGCTCCTGCTGGAGCTGGGTGTAGAACCCGCTCAGCCGCGGGCTGCGCGCGGCGGCAACGAGAGTGGCATGGAAGAGCTGGTCGCCGTCCAGCACACCCGCAGCGTCGTGGCGGGCGAACGCGTCCTCGATCTGGCTGACCAGGCCCTCCAGCCGCTGGTAGATGGCAGGGTCGCGGTGCGCGGTGAGGGCTTGCGCGCCAGCCGTCTCGATGGCGGCCCGGGCGGCGTAGATGTCGCGGACATCCGCCGCGGCGATCTTGGCGACCACGATGCCGCGGTTCATCTGGTGGCGGACCAGGCCCTCGCCGCCGAGAAGGCGGGCGGCCTCGCGGACGGTGTTCCGGGAGATGCCGAGCTCGGCGGCGAGCGCGGCCTCGCGCAGCGGCGTACCTGGGGGTATCGCCCCCGACAGGATGACTTCCCGCAGCGCGGCGGCGGCCTGCTCGGTGGTGGACTGCCGCTGAATGGCCGCGCCGAGCCCGGTGCGCGCCGTGCTCCCTGCCATGGCCCAGCATCTTGTCATATTGTTCAACAATCCAGCAAGAAGAGGAGCTGATCAGGCTGTCCGCGCCGGCCCTGGCGTGGCGGTACCGTCCGCACGCTGCAGGATGCGGCCGCTGCCCTCCTCATGAATGTCAATATGCCGTTCCGGCCACTATCTGGGCGATTTGTGGGTAAAAGGGGTAACACGCGATGGACCGCTCGCGAAGCGGCATCGGGTGCCTTCTGATAATGCCCGGCTGAGCTTCTGGGCTGGCTCCGTATTACGGAGTATCGTGCGGATTGTGACTGTGACGGGGAGCCCATCGGGGACCGCAGCTGTCCTGGACCAGTCCCTGAGTAAGACCAGTCCGGCGCTCCTGCGGTACCGCAAGAGTGTCACCTCGCTGACCGACGCCGAGGTGTCTGCGCTTCGCTCGGCCTTGTCTGCGATGCTGGCCTTGCACGACGACCGGGGATTCGAGTACTGGGCCGGTATTCACGGGCTGCCACTGCCCATCTCATGCTGGCACGGAAGTTTGCTATTCCTGCCCTGGCACCGGGCCTATCTGTATTACTTCGAGCAGTACCTGCTGGACGTGATGCCGGCCGGAATCTCGGTCAGCCTGCCGTGGTGGGACTGGTCAACCCAGGCTGGTATCCCGCCTAGCTACGCCGACCGCACGCTGCCGGACGGCACAGTGAACCCGCTCGCCGGTGCGCCAGTCTCGGGTATCCCCGATGACCAGTTCACCGAGGAGAACGTGCCGAAGGTCACCCAGACGAACCGCCAGCCCGGGCCCACCGGGCCCGGTCATGGCCCGGCCGGGCTGCCGAGTGCCCGTGAGGTCTCAGCTGCGCTGGCCCTGCAGACCTTCGACGATTTCAGCGCGCGGCTGGAGGACCTGCACAACCAGGTTCACGTGTGGGTCGGCGGAACCATGAGCGAGATCCCGGTCGCTGCGTTCGACCCGATTTTCTGGGCTCACCACACCATGATCGACAGGCTCTGGGCGTTGTGGCAGCAGGCCCATCCCGGGGCGCGGCTGGGCGGGGTTCCGCTCGACTTTCCGCTGGGCCCATTCCCGACGCTGAACGTCAGCCAGACCCTCAGCGTTACCACGCTGGGCTACCAGTACGCAGCAACGACAAGCTCGGCAACACCGACGGCGTGACGGGAGCCGGCCTCGTGGCGACATTCGAGTCAAACCCGCAGACGCTGACGCTGACTGCGCCTGGGGAACCCTACCGCCGGGCCGACCTGGCGTTTCACGGCGTCGATCACTCCAGGGCGAGTTTCGAGGCCCGGCTGTTCATCAACAACCCCGGGGCCGGCCCGGAGACCTCCACCGACGACCCGAGCTACAGCGGCTCTTTCTGGATCTTCGGGCACGGCGGGTGCGCCGGTGACGAGGGGCACTGCGAGCCGCCAGCGCGGCGCCGGGCCTTCGATTTCCGCCCTGAGCACCAGCTGACGGCCATGAGCAAGCGGGTCATCATCACAGACAAGCTGCAGGAACTGGTCCGCCCCGGCGCGGAATTCTCGGTCCGGGTCGTGCCCTGCGTCCGGCCGGAGAATGCTGAGCCGCTCCCCGCTAGCCTGGTGACCAATCTGCTCCACTTCGACCGGGCCGATCTCCTCACCTACCAGTAGCGTGAACCTGATCCTTGCCGGGGCGGGCGGCAGCCGCCACCGCCGGACTGGAGGTATCCCGATGCACGCACCCGATGGCAACACCGTCCCGGACGGCCTGCGCGGGTGGTGGGCATCGCCCCCGCGATCCGGTGTGCGGCGCATCATCTCGCCATGGGAGTACCGCCACCTCCGCGGCTGGGCAGGTGTGCGCATGGCCAGTGCTGCCGCCCTGGCCGGCCTGGGCGGCGTTACGCTCTCGTTCGGCGGGAACGACGGGAAGACGTACGGGTGGACGACGGTGTTCCTGGCCGGGGCGGCGGCACAGTTCTCGTTCGCCTGCTGGGAGCTGGCCATCGCCCGTTCCGGGCCGGCCCGGACTTGAGGCCTGGCCAGACGGCAGCCGGGGCGGGGGTGCCGTCAACGCGGGCGGCTGGCGTCATGTCCCTGGGGCCGGCGTCACTTCCACGAAGATACCGGGCTTCATAACGTCGGCGGGAAGGCTGGCGATCGGGCCGACCACAGAACCCTGTACCGGGCCAGTTACCGTCAGCGCCGCCTCGACCAGGTCCAGGGCATGCTCCCGTGAATCTGCCCAGGCCATGAAGTGTCGTCCGCCGGCCGCAGATTTGACGGTGCCGTAAAACAGGTGGAGCTTGCGCTTGCTCACCGGTGGATGCCCCTCAATCAGGCCGGGTGCTCATTGGCAGCGTCCTGCTCCTGGCGCCCGTTGACCCACGTTACGGTACCGGCCCAGCCGCCGGGCCTGGCCGCTGGCCATGATCCCGGGCCAGGCCGGATTCGCCTGCCGGTCAGCCCGGCATGCTGGCGAACATGCCGGGCTCGTAGCACCCTCCCTTCTGGTGAACGATCACGGCGAGCCGGTTGGCCGCGTTGATCATGGCGACCAGGGCGACCAGCGCGGCGATCTGGTCATCGTCGTAGTGCGTGCGCACCTGGGCCCAGGTCTCGTCGGACACGCCGTGGCTGGCGTCGGCGAGCCGGGTGCCCTCCTCGGTGAGCGCCAGCGCGGCCTGCTCGGCCCCGGTGAACACAGTGGACTCGCGCCAGGCGGCGACCAGGCTGAGCCGGACCTGGGTTTCACCGGCCGCCGCGGCCTCCTTGGTGTGGATGTCGACGCACCAGCCGCAGCCGTTGATCTGGCTGGCGCGCAAACTCACCAGGTTCTGGGTGGTCTTGGGCAGCGGCGACTGCTCGATCACCAGGCCGACGCTGTAGATCCGCTTGGCGATCTTGGCGCCGGTCTGGTTGGTCAGCAGGTCGATACGGGGTTCCATCACGTCGTCCTCACTCGCGGGGCCGGGGCCGCGGATCGTTCGCGCGGCGTCCTTACGACCATGAAGATGCCGGCCGCCCGATCCCTGTGACGCCACGGGCAATGTGACGTGCGGCACGGACGGTGAGTGTCACAAAGCGGCTGGGACCGGCGTCTGGTGCGTGTGCACGGCCGGCCGCGAACGGGCAGGAGCCAGCTATGAGCGAGCACACCGGGCCAGCGGCGGGCACAGCCGGGCGGCTGGCCCGCGGCGGGCGCGTGGACCCCGCCACCAAGGCGTTCGTCGCCCACCGCAACCTGCTGTTCACTGTCGCCTACGAGATGCTGGGCTCGGCCGCTGACGCCGAGGACGTCCTGCAGGAGACCTGGCTGCGGTGGGCCGGCGTCGATCTCGGCGCGGTCCGGGATCAGCGTGCGTACCTGGTCCAGATCACCACCCGCCAGGCGCTGAGCCGGCTGCGCACGCTGCGCCGGCGCAGGGAGTCCTACGTCGGCCCCTGGCTGCCCGAGCCGCTGCTGACCGCGCCCGACGTGGCCGACGACGTCGAGCTGGCCGAGAGCGTCTCGATGGCGATGCTGCTGGTGCTGGAGACGCTCACGCCGACCGAGCGGGCGGTGTTCGTGCTGCGCGAGGTGTTCGATCTGGAGTATGACGAGATCGCCGGGGCCGTCGGCAAGAGCCCGGCCGCGGTCCGCCAGATCGCGCACCGGGCCCGGGCCCATGTCGCTGCGCGCCGGCCGCGCGGGGCCATTTCCGCCGCCGAGACGCGCAGCGCGCTGGACGCGTTCCAGCGGGCCGTCGAAACGGGCGATCTGCAGCGCCTGCTCGATATGCTCGCGCCGGACGTCGTCCTCCTGACTGACGGCGGCGGAGTCAAGCGGGCCGCCGTGCGGCCCATCGTGGGGGCCGGCCGGGTGGCTCGCTTCCTGACCGTCGGCCTAGCCAGGATCGGCGGCCAGGTGTCGGTCGACCCGGTGCAGGTCAACGGCAGTCCGGCTCTGATCATCCGGCTCAACGCGGAAATCGAGCACCTCGTGACGATGCGGATCGACGACGGCTTGATCACCGGGCTCTACGTGGTGCGCAATCCGGAGAAGCTGTCGCGTGTCGATCGGCAGACGGCCGTGAGCCGCTGAGCCGCCCCGCGGAAATCGCTGGCGGCACCGGGCGCCGGCACCGACAATCGCCTTGACATGGACAGCCACATCCACGGCGCGATCGGATGAGGCAGCGCCCGGCTCATAGCCGGGCTGGGCGGCAGGAGGGCTATCAGTGCCCAACGGGGTCGAGACCAGGATGATACCGGCCGGCAGCGGGCGTGAGCTGTGCGTGGAGCTGGCCGGTGATCCTCATGGCCAGCCGATCCTCGTCCACACTGGCGAGCCGATGTCGCGGCGGCTGTACGGCGGGTGGACCGCCGACGCCGGGCAGAAGGGCATCCGGCTGATCGGCTATGACCGCCCCGGCTACGGCGGCTCGACCGCGTACCCCGGTCACACCGTGGCGTCGGGAGCACAGGACGTCCGGGCCATCGCCGGGGCGCTCGGGTACGACCGGCTGGGCATCTGGGGCATATCCGGGGGCGGCCCGTACGCCTTGGCGTGCGCGGCCCTGCGGCCAGACATGGCGGTCGCGGTCGCGACGGTGGCGTCGCTCGCGCCCTACGGCATCGAGGGCTTCGACTACTTCGCCGGGATGGGCGAGTCGAACGTGGAGAGCTTTAAGCTGTTCTTCTCCGACCCGGACGCATCTCGCCGCGAACTGCGTGAGGGCAGGGAGGAGATTCTCGCGGCCACCCCGGAGCAGTTCGCTGAGATTCTCAGGGACCTCCTCTCGCCCGCCGATGCCGAGGCGCTGACCGGGGACGTGGCCCGGTGGCTCACCGAGACCCACAAAATCGCCGTCTCCCCCGGCGACCAGGGCTGGTGGGATGACGGAGCGGCGCACCTGACTAACTGGGGATTCGACGTCCACGACATCCGGGTGCCGGTCAAGATCTGGCACGGCCGCCGGGACCGGATGGTTCCCGTGCAGCACGGCGAGTGGCTGGCCGCCAACGTCCCTGGCGTGGAGGCTGATATCAGCGACCACGACGGCCACATCACCATGATCGGCCGCATCGGCGAGATCCACGACTGGCTGCTCCAGCACTTCTAGGCCGGCTCACGTCACGGTCGTGGCGCCCGCTGGCCCGGCAGCCAGGTCTTCCCGGCAGCGCCCGGTGGCGCAGTTCAGCCACGGGTGCCAATTCGCCGCTGCCCGCGGTGTCTCAACCAGCAGCGAGCAACCAATGCTGTCCGTGGCGGAGACGTGAACACCGCAAGCAAGCCGGCCACGGGTTCGCGCCCGCCATCGCGGCCGCGGCCGGCCTGGCCCTGGCCGGGCTGGCCGGGCTGAGGCAGCCGCCAGCACGCCCAGGTACGTCTCATGACCGGGCAAGATCACCGCTCCCCAAACAGCTTCACGCACCCGGGCCGTAGGCCGCGGCGACGTCCTGCGAGCTGCCCCAGCCGCTGTAAGTGGGCGACCGCGGCCAGCCCTGGGGCGAGTCCTGCCACTCCTCCTGCCGCCCGTAGGGCAGCAGATCGATCAGCGCAAACGTGTAACTGAGCTGCTCGGTGCCGCGGCCGTTGGTGTGCCAGGTGCGGTAGACGCTGTCGCCGTCACGCAGGAACACGTTGACCGCGAACCCGCCCCCGGCCGGCGCGCCGACGTCGGCGCCGAATGGGCTGTTCGCCGTGGAATACCAGGTCATCTTGTTCCCGACCCGCCGCTTGTAGGCGAGCGCCTCGTCGATCGGGCCCTGGGTGACGATGACGAACCGGGCGTCGTAGCTGTCCAGGAACTCCAGCCTGGTGAAGTGTGAGGTAAACCCGGTGCAGCCCGGGCACTGCCACTCCTGGCCGGGAAACCACATATGGCTGTAGACGATCAGTTGTGACCTGCCGCCAAAGACGCCGGCCAGCCGGACCGGCCCGTCCGCGCCGTCCAGGGTGTAATCGGGCATCTTCACCATCGGCAGCCGGCGCCGCTGCGCGGCGATCGCGTCGAGTTCCCGGGTCGCGGCCTTCTCCCGGGCGCGCAGGTCATCGAGCTGGCGCTGCCAGGTGGCGGCGTCAACGATGGGCGGCAGTGCGCTGGTGGTCATGGGCTTCCTCCGAGGGTGCGCCGGGTCGCTTGCGAGTTCCAGGTATGGACGCTGCCCGGCCGGCGAATTCATCGGTGGCCGGCCAGCCGCCTGGGAAAGCCGCCGCTGACCGGCGCCCCGCCGGTCAGCCTCCAGGCCGGCGGCGCGGCCGCGTTCCCGGCGGCGCGGCCGCGTTCCCGGCGGCGCGGCGCACACCTGCGCCAATCCGGGAAGTAAGCCGGCTAGGTTCGCGCTGGCCGTGTTCGAGCCGGGCGTGGGCCCGGCATCACGATCGGAGGCTGACCGTGCCTGACCTGGCCACGCTGCAGGAGTTCCTGGCCGGCGGGCGGGTCGATGCCGCCGTGTTCGCGCTGCGCCCCGACTACCGCGCCATGCTGCTGGCCGTGGCCGGGCTCGTCCCCGGCCCGGGCGACCAGGCGAGCGACGCGCTGCTCCAGGCGGCCGAGACCGCCGCCGCCGCGGCGCTGCATGCACAGCCGGTGGACCAGCTCCCGCACGTGGCGGCGTGGCGCGAGGCTTACCGGGCGTTCGGGGCCAAGCCGAAGCGCACCCGCAACAGCCTGGAGGCGCTGCTCCGCCGGGCGGCGTCGTCCGGGCTGCCCCGGGTGAACCGGCTCACCGATCTCTACAACGCGGTCTCGGTGCTGCACCAGATCCCGCTCGGCGGGGAGGACCTCACCCGCTACACCGGCGCGCCGCGGCTGGTCCGCGCCACCGGCGCGGAGCCCTTCGACACCGTGGCCGACGGCGTCGCGGTGACCGAGCACCCTGAGCCTGGCGAGGTGGTGTGGTGCGACGACGCCGGCGTGACCTGCCGGCGCTGGAACTGGCGCCAGGCCCGCCGCACCCAGCTCAGCGACGGCACCACCACGGCGCTGTTCATCCTCGACGCGCTCGGCCCGGTGACCGACGGGGCACTGCACGGCGCCGCCGACGACCTGGCCGCCCACCTGGCCCAGCTCGGGCCCGGCGTCCAGGCCACCCGCCGCCTGCTCCGCCGGGCGGACTGAATCACGATGCCGTAGCGGTCGCGCTGCCCAGGCCGAACGAGCGACCGGCAGGCAGCGTACCGGCGAAGCCTACTTGCCCGGTGTATACGCTGAGTGTATTCTCCCGGGTATGAGCGTTCCGCTGACACTGCTGGGCCTGCTGGAGCGGGAGCCGAGTCACGGCTACGACCTCAAGCGGGACTACGACACCTACTTCGGCCGGGGCAAACCGCTGCCCTACGGCCAGGTCTACGCGACCTTGTCCCGGCTGGCCCGCGACGGCAAGGCGATCGCCGGGCCGGCCGAACACGGCGAGGGACCCGACCGCAAGCGCTACACGATCACCGAGGCCGGCATCGCTGACGTCGGGCACTGGCTGGCCGAGCCGGCCCCGCCCGAGCCGCACCTGCAGACGGTGCTGTTCGCCAAGGTCGTGCTGGCCCTGATGCTGGGCCGCCCCGCCGCCGGGTACCTGGATGCCCAGCGGGCGGCGCACCTGCAGCGGATGCGCGAGCTCACCGAGCTGAAGCGGCGCGGCGAGGTGGTCGACACCCTGCTCGCCGACTATGGCCTGTACCACCTGGAGGCAGACCTGCGGTGGATCGACCACACCGCGGCCCGGCTGGACGTGCTGGGCCGGGAGGTGCGCCAGTGAGCGCCATCATCGAGGCCCGCGGCGTGGTGAAGTCGTTCGGGCCCACACCCGCGCTGCGCGGCGCCACGATCGCCGTGGGGCAGGGCGAAATCCTCGCGGTCATGGGCCCGAGCGGCTCGGGCAAGTCGACGCTGCTGCACTGCCTGGCCGGCATCCTGGTCCCCGACCGGGGCGAGGTCTGGTTCGGCGGCCAGCGCCTGGACAGCCTGCGCGAGAACCGGCGCAGTGAGCTGCGCCGGGACCGGTTCGGGTTCGTGTTCCAGTTCGGCCAGCTCGTGCCCGAGCTGACCGCGGAGGAGAACGTCGCCCTGCCGCTGCTGCTCGGCGGCACCCGGCGCAAGCCGGCCCTGGCCGAGGCCAGGCCCTGGTTCGGCCGGCTGGGCCTGGACGGCCTCGAGGACCGCCGGTCCGGTGAGCTGTCCGGCGGGCAGGCCCAGCGTGTCGCGCTGGCCCGGGGCCTGATCGGCCGGCCCGAGGTCCTGTTCGCCGACGAGCCGACCGGCTCGCTGGACTCGGTGTCCGGCGAGCTGGTGATGAACCTGCTGACCGCCACCGCCCGTGAGCAGGCCAGCACGGTCATCCTGGTCACCCACGATGCCCGCGTCGCCGCCTACGCCGACCGGGAGGTCGTCGTCCGGGACGGCACGGTCAGCTCGCTCACCGGCGCGACGCCATGATCCGCCTTGGGCTGCGCCTGACGCTCAGCGGCGGGCGGGAGGCCCTCGCCCGCCTGGTGATCCTGGCCGTCGCCGTCGGGCTCGGCGTCGGCCTGCTGCTGACCGCGCTATCGGCGATCAACGCGGTGAACGCGCAGAACGCCCGGCACGCGTGGCTGTGGACCGGGAACGTGCAGGAGCCCGCCGGGCACGCGCCAGCCGGCCCGGACCCGCTGTGGTGGAGCACCAGTGGCGACGAATTCGCCGGCCGGCTGGTCGTCCGCGTCGACGTGGCCGCCACCGGCCCCACCTCACCGGTGCCGCCGGGCATCCCCCGTGACCCCGCGCCGGGCCAGTACTACGCCTCCCCCGCGCTGGCCAGCCTGCTGCGCGCGACCCCGGCGGATGAGCTCGCCGACCGTTACCCCGGCCGGCTGGCCGGCACCATCGGCGACGCCGCGCTGCCGTCCCCGGACTCGCTGTACATCATCATCGGGCACACTGCCGCGCACCTGGCCCGCACGCCGGGCACCACGGCGGTGACCACGATCGCGACCGCCCTGCCGGGCCGCGACGGAGGCCGGAACCCTAAGGGCCTGCAGGTTCCGCCGCCCGACGAGGGGGTCGGGGCCAGCGGCGTCGACCTCATTTTCTCGGTCGTGGCGCTGGCCCTGCTGACCCCGGTGCTGATCTTCATCGCGACCGCGACCAGGCTGTCGGCCACCCGCCGCGAGCAGCGGTTCGCCGCCATGCGCCTGGTCGGCGCCCGGCCGCGGCAGATCTCGGTCATCGCGGCGGTGGAGTCGACGGTGGCCGCGACGGCGGGCGTGGCCGCGGGCTTCGGCCTGTTCTTCGTGCTGCGCGTCCTGCTCGCGGCCGTCCCGTTCACCGGGGAGCCGTTCTTCCCCAGCGACCTGTCGCTCAGCCTGCGCGACATCCTGGTGGTCGCGATCGGCGTGCCGGTGGCGGCCGCGCTGGTGGCCCGGCTGGCGCTGCGGCGGGTGAACATCTCCCCGCTCGGCGTCACCCGCCGGGTGACCCCCAAGCCGCCGCGGGCCTGGCGGGTGCTGCCGCTGCTGGCCGGCCTGGCCTGGCTGGGTTTCTTCGCCCTGCACGGCCGGCCGGCGGCCGTGTCCGGCCAGATCCAGGTGCTGGTGGCTGGCTGCCTGCTGATCATGACCGGGCTGGTCATCGCGGGACCGTGGCTGACGATGGCCGGCGCGCGGATCATGGCCCGGCACACCAGCCGCCCCAGCACGCTGATCGCCGCCCGCCGGCTGGCCGACCACCCGCGGGCCGCGTTCCGCGCGGTCAGCGGCCTGGTCCTGGCCCTGTTCATCATGACCGTGGCTGTCGCGGGCATCACCACCCAGAACGCCAAGGAAGACCACCCGGTGGGCTGGGCCCCGGCCGGCAGCGTCCTGGTGGACGACCAGGCCGGCCAGCTGCTGCCCACCCACAGCCGGCCGGGCACCCACGGCCGCCCGTCGCCGCCGGCCCCGGGGCCGGCCCGGACACTGCCCCCGCTGCTGGCCCGGCTGAGCAGGATCCACGGCGTCGAGAGCGTGATCACGGTTCGTGCGGACGGCAAGTCGACCCTGCCCAGAGCGCTGCTGGGCGGAAGCGTGCCGGGGTTCCCCTCGGCATTCCGGGAGACCGGCCCGGTTCCGGCCGGCCTGGTCTCCTGCGCCCAGCTGGACCGCGCTCCCGGCCTCGGCCGCTGCCCCGCCGGGGCGGCAGCCGTGTCATTCCCGAAGTTCCTGGACGCCGCCCCGCCCGGCAAGAGCCTGGCCAGGATCACCTGGCCGGCCGCGGACGTCCCCGCTGGCCGGCTGGGCGGCCTGGGCCTGGACAGCATCGACATCGCGACGGACGGATCTGCCTCAGCGGTCGAGCAGGCCAGGACCGGGCTGGAGAACGCGAACCCCTACCCCAGCGTCAACGTGCCGCTGACGCTGGACGAGGTGATGGCCGGGATAACCACGACCAACAACGCCTACCAGCAACTCGCCAACGTGGTGATCTTCACCAGCCTGCCCATCGCCGGCTGCTCCCTGGCCGCCGCCATCGCGGCCGGGCTGGCCGACCGCAAGCGCCCGTTCAGCCTGCTGCGGCTCACCGGCGCCCGGCTCGCCATGCTCCGCCGCGTGGTCGCGCTGGAGGGCGCCGTCCCGCTGCTGGCCGTCGCCGCGATCTCGATCGGCGTTGGCTTCGGCGCCGCCGCGATGTTCGCGACCGTGCAGCTGGAGCACCCGCTGGTGGCGCCGGGCGCCGCGTACTACCTGCTCACCGCGGCCGGGATCGTGGCCTCCCTCGGCATCATCGCGGCCACGTTCCCGCTGCTGCGGCGCATCAGCGGCCCCGAAGCCGCGCGAAACGAATGAGGCGGCGCGCGGCCCCCAGCGGCGCGGCGGGTACCCGGCCAGCCGGCCGGCCCGGCCGCACTACCTGGCTGGGTGCGCCATGGTGTCGATCACCGCGGTAGCGGCCAGGATGAGAACGTCGTCCTCGCCCGGGGCCACCTCGACGCCGTAGGTGTCCCGGGCGCGGAACCACCGCTTGGAGATCTCGGCGACCCGCGCCCCGTCGCGCTCGACGGTGTACTCGTGGTTCACGAAGTCACCCTGGGCATGCAGGTCCGGACCGTCTTCCAGGTCCACCACCCAGCGCTCGCGCAGCGGCGTGATCATGGCCTTGTGCACCAGGGCGATCCGCTGGCCGTCTGGTCCCTCGATCTCCATCGTGTCCCTGACGTGCATCACCCGGTGCTGGATCTTGCACAGCTCGTGCCCATCCATGTCTTCGAACAGGATGGTCTTGCGCAGCCGCAGCGCCTTGCCGTCCAGCTTGAATACATGCTCGCCACGGTCGTTCTCGATCGTGTAGTCGTCGCCGATGGAGAACATGCGCTGGCGCATCTGGTAGCGCGTGGCCTCATGGTCGAAGCGACGTTCCTGCCGTCTCTTCCTGCCGAACACTGTGCTGACCCCCCTGCTGTCCGATCTGCCCGTCCGGTGCTGGCCGGTGGCGCCAGTGTCGCGGTCGCGGGCCCGGCCGGCATCACCCCGCCGGGGCGGTTAACAGCAGCCCGAGGCGGCGGCCTTCGGCGACCGCGTCCTTCCGGCCGGACACCCCGAGCTTGCGGTAGATGGCCTGGGTGTGCGTCTTGACCGTGTTCGGCGAGACGTACATCGCGCTGGCCATCTCGCGGATCGACAGCGTGCCGGTGAGCAGCCGCAGCACGGCCACTTCACGCCCGGTCAGCGGCTCGGCCGGCCCGCCTATCGTGGCCGGCCGGGCTGGCCCGCCCCGCCGGGCCGGGCCGCCTGGCACCCGGCCGGGCCCATTCAGCCGGCCCCGGCCGCCGGTCTGCCGCTCCAGCTTGCCCAGCCGGGCCAGCTGCGCCCCGGCACCGTCCGGCAGCGCCTCCAGCACGTGCCGGGTCTCGGCCAGCAGCGCCGCTGCCCCGGCCAGATCCCCCAGGTCAGCCAGGACCGGCGCGTATCTGAGCAGCAGCTCCACGCTCGGCACCGGGCTGATCCCGGGCCACTTCCGGCGGATCCGCAGTGCGGTCTCGAACTCGCCCCGGGCCTGGTCCAGCTGACCGCGCGCGGCATAAACCGCACCGGTGGCGATGTAGGCCAGCGAACTCTGCGGTGCCCCGCTGAGCCCGATCACCGGGTCGGTCACGATGGCCCGGGCCTGGTGCGCCGCCGTCTCGGCGTCAGCCACCCGCCCGCCATCCGCGGCCAGCCAGGCGGACACGCTGAAGCCGAGCACCCGGGCCAGGGCCAGCGGCGCCCCGGCCAGCCCGGCCTGATCCAGCTGGGCCGCGGCCTGCTCAGGCAGGCCGGAGAAGAACAGGCTGGCCGCGAACGCGGTACGGGCCAGTGCGTACCAGGGTGACCCGGGGTCGGTTTCCAGCCCGACCGCCACCTGGCCCGCCCGGCGGGCCGGGCCGATGCCCGCGAACCCAAAGCTGGCCTGCATGAGCGCCGCGGAGAACTCGCACGACCGCATCCCGTCCGGCAGCGGTCCCTGGTCGCCGGCCGCCGACACCACGCTGAGCCAGCGCTGGATGGACCGCTGGTCCCCGGATACCGCCGCGACCCACATCGCGCAGTGCGCGGCCAGTGGGCTGGCGGCAATCTGCCCGTCCCCCAGCGAGTGCAGCCAGCCAGACACGGTCGCCATCCGGCCGGAGTCGACGTAGCTGTGCCAGTGCTGCGCGATGAGGCTGATCGCGGTGTCGGGGTCACCGGCGGCCATCGAATGGCGGATCGCTTCCTCGGCCGAGCCCCAGACCTGATGCCACGCGCTGGCCCGCTTGTGCAGCGCGGCCACGCTGCCCGGCTCGGTCGTGGTCAGCTGGCTGTGCAGCACCTCGGCGAACAGGTGGTGGTAGCGGAACCAGCGCCGGTTGTGGTCCAGCGGCACCACGAACAGGTTCTCCCGCTCGATCACCGAGATGATCCCGGCCGCATCACCCGGGCCGGCCACCGCCTCGCACAGCGGCGCGCAGAACTGGCTGAGAATCGACGTCCGGGCCAGGAACTGGCGGACTTCGTCGGGCTGCCGGGTGAGCACTTCCTCGGCCAGGAAGTCGATGATGTACCGGTTCTCCCCGCTGAACTGGCGGACGAACGAGCTCGGCGACGTGTGACCGCGCAGCGACAGCGCGGCCAGGTACACCCCGGCCGCCCAGCCCTCGGTCCGCTCCACCAGATCGGTCAGGTCCGGGCCGGCCAGCGAGGCCCCGGCCACGGAGCGCACCAGCGCGGCCGTCTCGCCGGCCCCGAAGCGCAGGTCGGCCGTCCGGACCTCGGCCATTTCCCCGACCGCCCGCATCCGGGCCAGGGCCAGCGGCGGGTCGGCGCGGGTGATGATGACCAGCTGGGCCGACGGGGGCAGGCGCGCGAGCAGCAGGGCGATCTGGTCATGGCAGGACTGTTCGGCGATGACGTGGTAGTCGTCGAGCACCAGGACCACCGGGTCCGGCAGCGCGGCCAGCTGGTTGACGATCAGCGGCAGCACCACGCCCGCGAAGTCAGGCGCCTGCACCCGCAGCGCCTGCAGGACCTGCTCACCGCCGAAGGCCGGGCAGGCCCGCTGCACGGCGCAGGCCAGGTGCCACCACAGCCGGCCCGGGTCGTCGTCACCGGGATCGAGCGAGATCCACGCGAACGGCCTGGCCTCGGCGGGACTGGCGGCCCACTGCGCCACCAGCGTGCTCTTGCCGAAGCCCGCGGGCGCGTCGACCAGGATCAGCTTGGCCGTGACCGCGGCCAGGCTACGGATGAGTCCCGCCCGCTCCACCCACTCCTTCCGCAGCGGCGGAGCATAGAGCTTTGTTTCGACCAGCACCTCAGGCCGCATACGAGCACGCCCCGGCCGGCGGCCAACCGGACCGCGGGCGGTGGCGCCAGCCTCCCCTCCCCATGAGCACCAGCAACCACTGACCAGGATGCTGCAAAACACCCGTTTGTGCCAACTAAACGCCGCCCGGCGCGGCGGCGGGGCAGCGCGGTGCTGGCACCCGGCGGCCCGGGCGGCGGCCACCCCGGCTGGCCCGTCACGTCAGCTGCCGGTGCGGGCAGCGGCAGCTGGCGTGACGGCCGGCCCCAGGCCGGCTCGCTACGGCGGGCCAGCCCGGAAAAGGATGTCATCGTTGTGCGCCGCCGGGTGCGCTGGTCAGCCGGGGATTTGGGCTTCTCCTGGGGCTGGCCGGATGCTTCATCGCCGCCCTGGCCTATTCCCACGATCTTGCACCGCCCAAGTATGATCCCCGAAGCCCCGATGGACGTGACCTTACCCGTAATCGTCAGGACCGTCCCGCGTGCTATGCGGGCGAGATTTCGCTCGACCTCATAGCGGTCGGCGATCTGCATTAAAACGAAGTTCCCAGACGGCATCCTGAATTCCTGGAGGGTAACCGTAGAGTGGCCTTTGGCATACCGGGACACGTTGTCCAGGCGCCCAGTAAGCCGCATCCAGCTTCCGTAGTACTCCTGGGCCGCAGTCAGCTGGAGATCAGTCTTGCTGACGCACAGCTGCATGATGCGGCTGAGCTCGGCCGCCGTGAACTCGCGTGGGTGCTGCAGCGAGCCGCCCCGCACCGCGTGCGCCGGCCCCCGCTTCTGGGCGGCCATGAGTGCGCATCCGATGATGACCGCCACGATCTCCACCACGAGACACACGAGCGATATATTTGATTCGCTGGTGGTAATTGTCGGGATTTCTGCCCCAATGGCGCCGAGGCCGGCAGTCACCAGAACGGAGCCGGCGCTCCCCACGTTTTGCCTGCTCAGCATGCTCGAAGAGTACCGGCGGTGATGTCACGCAGGCAAAGACACGCGGTAGATTATTACCCCGTCGCACCGGAACGTCGATATGGCTATTATTTACCTTTCTGCGGCAGGGACACAGCCGTGGCCGCGCTCTGCAGCAGGCCCAGGTCGCGGCCGCGGGCCACGGCGTCCTGCCGGTCCGAGACACCGAGCTTGCGGTAGATGGACTGGGTGTGCGTCTTGACCGTGTTCAGCGAGACGTAGAGCTCCTTGGCGATCTTGCGCAGCGACCGGTCGCCGTCGAACAGGCGCAGCACCGCCTCTTCCCGCTCGGTGAGCGACGCGGCCCGCCGCGGCGCGGCCAGCTGGCGTTCCAGAGCCTCCAGGCGGGCCAGCTGGGCCTCGGCACCGTCCGGCAGCTCGGTCAGCACGCCGCGGGCTTCGTCGGCCAGCTGCCCGGCCCGGGCCCGGTCCCCCTGGTCCAGGACCACCCGGCCGAGCAGCACGGTGGCCTCGAACGTGGGCCACGGGCTGCTCCCGGCGATCCCGCGCCGGGAGCGCAGCGCCTGCTCCAGTTCCCCCCGGGCCTCGTCGAGCCGGCCCTGGGCGGCATAGACCGTGCCCGCCGCGATGTGCGCCATCGAAGCCGACGGCGTCGGCCGCAATTCGTCCCGGCGAGCCAGGTCAAGGGCGTTACGCACGAGTTCGCGGGCCCGGGGCAGGCGGCCCTCGGCCACGGCGATGAGCGAAAGCGAGGCGGCGGCCACCATGCGGGTCAGCGGCAGCGATGCCTCGCACCGGACCGCTTCCTCGAGCGGCCTGGCGGCCGCCTCGGGCTGCCCGGACAGGTACAGGCTGTACCCGAGCGCTCCCCTGGCCAGCGCGTACCAGGGCGACGTCGGGTCGCGCTCCAGCCGGGCCGCCGCGGCCGCCGACTCGCGCATGACGAGCAGGCCGTCGAAGCCGTAGGCGGCGCGCAGCAGCGCGGCGGAGGACCGCAGTGACCGCATCCCGTCCGGCAGCGGCCCGTCGTCCGCGCCGGTCTCGATGACCGGCAGCCAGCGCCGGGCGGACTGCGGGTCGCCGGACATGGCCGCCGCCCACGCCGCGCAGTGTGCGGCCAGCGGGCTGGCCGCGATCCGGCGCTCGCCGAGCGCCTCGATCCAGTTGCGGACCGTCGCCACCTGGCCGGAGTTGACGTAGCCGAGCCAGCAGCCGGCGATGAGGCCGATCGCCAGCCGGACGTCCCCGGACGCCATCGCGTGCTCGATGGCCTCGTCCGCGGACCCGTGCCGCTGATGCCAGGCACTCGCGCGCTGGTGCAGCGCGGGCAGCACGTCCGGCTCGGCCCGGGCCAGCTGGCTGCGCAGCACCTGGCCGAACAGATGGTGGTAACGGAACCACTGCCGGGTCTCGTCCAGCGGCACGATGAACAGGTTCTCCCGCTCCAGCCGGTCCAGGATGCGGGCCGCGTCGGGCGCCTCGCTGACCGCCGCGCCCAGCCGGGCGCTGAACCGGCCGAGCACCGACGTCCGGACCAGGAACTGCTGGACGTCGGGTGGCTGCCGGCTGAGCACCTCCTCGGCCAGGAAGTCGCCGATGAACCGGTTGTCGCCGGAGAACTGCGCGATGAACGCGGGCGGCGACGGGTGACCGCGCAGCGATAGCGCGGCCAGGTACACGCCGGCCGGCCAGCCTTCCGTCCGCGCCAGCAGATTCGCCAGATCAGGCCCGTTCAGCTGAACGCCGGACACGGCGTGCACCAGCGCCGCCGCGTGCGCGGAGCTCAGCCGCAGCTGGCCGGCCCGGATGTCGAGCAACTGCCCGGCGGCGCGCAGGCGGCCCAGCCGCAGCCGCGGGCCGGCCCGCGAGGTAAGCACGAGCTGCGCCGGCAACGGCAGGTGCAGCAGCAGGAGCTCCAGCTGCTCGTGGCAGGCCTGGTTGGTGATGAGGTGATAGTCGTCGAGGACCAGGATGACCGGGGCCCGCAGCCCGGCCAGCGCGTTGACCAGCATCGGCAGCACCGTGCCGGTGATCTCGGGGGCTTTCACCCGGAGCGCGCCCAGGATGCCCGCTCCGCGGAAAGCGGGACACGCCCGCTGCAATGCGCAGACCACATGCCACCACAGCCGGCCCGGGTCATTATCGGCCGGGTCGACCGACACCCAGGCGAATGGCCTGCGCTCCGTATCGCTGGCCCGCCACTGGGCGACCAGCGTGGTCTTCCCGAAGCCGGCCGGGGCGTCGACCAGGACGAGCTTCGTGGCCACGTGGGTGGCCAGGTACTCGATGAGCTCGGGCCGCGCCACCCATTCGGTGCGCGGGCCGGGCGCGTGCAGCTTGGTCTCGATCGGCAGGTCGATCCCGGCGCGGGCGGGGTCGGTGCTGACCGCCGCCCGCCGGGGGGCGGGTGGCGCTCGGCCCCCTCCCGGGCGTACGGCAGCAGCCACTCGCTAAGGATTAACCAAGATCCCATGTGATGGCAATGGCAGGGTCATCCCGGCGTGGCGCAACCGGTCCATTCGCCCCGGTCATTTCACCAGGATTTCGCCAAACGGTCACCCGGCCCCGTTCAGCCGTGGCGGGCGGCTGAAGACTGGGCCCGGCGGGCCGGGCGTTACAGTCGGGCGATGGGCAACGAGGGGGTGCCAGCCGGGCCGCTGCGCCGTGGGCTGGCCACTGGGCGGCTGGAGGCGCTCAGCGACGGCGTATACGCGATCGCCCTCACCCTGCTGGTCCTGGACATCGCCGTACCCGAGACCATGGCGGCCAGGAAAGACCTGCTCAGCGCGGTAGGCCAGCTGTGGCCGTCTTATCTGGCCTACGTGGTCAGCTTCTCGACCATCGGGGCCTCATGGCTGGGGCACAACGTGATCACCGAGTACCTGGACCACGCCAACCCCACGTTCATCCGGCTGAACCTGCTGCTGCTGCTGTTCGTGGCGTTCCTGCCGTTCCCCACCCGGCTGTTCGCCGGCTACATCGCCGAGGCCGGCCCGGAGCGGGTGGCGGCCACCATCTACGGCATCTGCCTGCTGCTGTCCTCCAGCCTGCTCTGGGTGCTGTGGCGGTACGCGGTCCGGGCCAGGCTGGTCCGGCCAGACACCGCCGACGAAGAGGTCCAGTTCCTGACCCAGCGGCTCACCCCCGGGCTGGGCGGGTATGTGATCCTGCTCGTGGCGGGGCTGTTCGTCCCGGTCATCGCCGTGATCGGGTACCTGGCCATCGCGCTGTACTACATCATCCCGTTCCGGCGCTGGAGCCGGATCAACCTGCTCCGCCGCGGGCGGGGGCCAGCCCGGCGCCGCGGATCAGGCCAGGAAGGGGAGGGCTCATGAACATCGCGGGATCGGTGGCCCTGGTCAGCGGGGCCAACCGCGGGCTCGGCCAGGTATACGCCCGGGAACTGGTGCGCCGGGGCGCGGCCAGGGTGTACGGGGCGGCCCGGAATCCGGCCGCCGTCACCGAGCCCGGGGTGACCCCGGTCGCCCTGGACATCACCGACCCGCAGCGTGTCGGGCAGGTAGCCGGGCGGTGCGCCGACGTCAGTCTCCTGATCAACAACGCCGGGGTGCTCAGGTACAGCACGTTCACCGAGGCCCCGGACCTGTCCGCGGCCCGGCTGGAGATGGAGACCAACTACTTCGGCACGCTGGCCATGTGCCGGGCGTTCGCCCCGGTGCTCAAGGCCAACGGCGGCGGCGCGATCGTCAACATGCTGTCGGTGACCAGCTTCTACAGCAACCCGCTCGACGCGTCCTACGGCGCGTCCAAAGCCGCGGCCTGGTCGCTGACCAACGGCGTCCGCACCGAACTGCACCACCAGGGCACGCTGGTCGTCGGGGTGCACGCGGGTTTCATCGACACCGACATGGCCGCGCTGGTCAGCGCGCCCAAGGACAGCCCGGAGACGGTCGCCGCGCAGGTGCTCGACGCGGTCGAAGCGGGCCAGGTCGAAGTGCTGTGCGACGAGCGGACCCGGTTCGTCAAGGCCAACCTGCCGCACGACCACGAGGTGATCTACCCGCCGGTGCAGAAGTTCTGGGACGACGCGCTGAGCGCACGCAAGTAAGCAAGCCGCTAAACCGGAGGCTCCGGCCGGTGGCCCGCTTCGGCCAGATCGAGTTGCATCCGTTCTTCACTCCGGCCGGGACGGCCCGGCAGTGGCTGGCGATGGTTGCTGCTCACGAACCCGATCCGTTTGTACAGGTTCCGGGCGGCTTCATTCCCGTCCAGCACCCAGAGAAAGACGGTCCGGACCCCGGACGCCCGCAGCCGGCTGAGAACCGTGATGAGCATGCTCAGTGCGACACCGCTGTGCCGCCGCCCGGGGGCGACCCACATGTACTCCAGATAGCACTCATGGGCAGGCGTACCGGGCTCACGGGTAACTCCGAGCAGGCTGACCAGGGCGTCTTGCTCGTCCCCAACCCACCAATCGCCGCGATCAAATTCGGCCCGCCACCGGCGCTCCCCGAAATCTCTTTCCCTGGAATAGGTAGCCAGGAAAGCGGCCGGGGATTCACGTAGCGCGGAAAGCCTAATGTCCCGTAGCGTAAGCCACTCACCTCGGCCGAGCAGCCTAATATCGGGCATAAGGCTTAATTTTGACACGTGCCAACCTGGGCGTGCAAGACTAGGGATGGCCACCCGCTGCCCGCCAGGCACATTCATCTCCCTACAGTAAAGTTTGTTTAATAGCCCGCCGGCCGGAGCCGGTGCTCCAGCCCCAGCCGGAGCCCACCCCTCAGTGATGCAGCAGCAGGGCCACCGCGACCACGACCGCCATGCCCATCAGGAACACGGCCGACGTCACGGCCGCGGCGAGCCGGAAGAACTCCGACAGCAACGCGGCCAGACCTCGTGCCGCTGACGCGATCGAGGCCAGCAGGGCTACGACCAGGACCAGGGCCAGCAGCACGACGCCGCCGGCCAGCCCTCCCGCGGCCTTGAGTGCCGCCAGCGGGCGGCCAGGACTGAGGTGATGTATGGCCTGGACAGTTGCCACCGCGAGATGCGGCGCTATTGTGAGCATTGGAACATCCTTCGTGTCAGGAGAGGCTCGGTGGGGTTCCGCTCGGGCATCCCTGTTGCCGCAGGGATGCCCGCCGTAGTTTGGGTGGGCCCGGGGCGGTCCGGCTCGCGTCCCGCCGGGGCGGCGGCCGGCCAGCCAATGCCCGCTATTGTGAACTTAAGTTAATGTTCACCTGACTTCCCTCTTCTGTTGGCGGCTCCCTTAAGTGTGCTTTACCCTCTTCATGTTCACAAGCCTGTATCGGGTCGTTGAGGATGTGAACTTGCTGAGATCAGCTTTCAGCCGTCCCTCCGCGCCGAACATCCGTTCACCTGCCTGTTTCGTAACATCGATCTTGTGGTATGAGGTTTACAATGAAGTCTGAAGTTAAAGTTAAGAGGGCGGTATGGCGTGGACAGTCAGGATCCCCGGCGGTTGCTGGCTCAGCGACTGCGGGCGCTCAGGGAGGAGCGCTGGCCTGGCCGGAAGGTCACCCAGCCCCAGCTGGCCCAGGCCCTCGGCGGCAGCAAGCCGCTCAGCGTGCCCCTCATCTCGTCGTGGGAATCGCAGAGCAACCCGCGTATCCCCCCGCTGAACAGGCTGGACGCGTACTGTGCGCTGTTCGCTACGGTTCGCTCGTTCGACGGCGACCGGCCCCGGCTGCTCAGCCCCCGGGACATGAGTGACGAGGAACGGCAGGAAATGGCCGAGCTCAAGCAGGAACTGACCCGGCTGCGCAACGACGCGCTGCGGGCGACGGCCCTGCCCGGTGAGGCTGACCCGGCCAGCGCGATCGAGGAGTCGCTGAGCGCCGGGCTGTGGCGGTTCGCCGACGGGCACAACATCACGATCGTCTGTGCTCGGTGGCCGACGCGCATGCTCAACCAGATGCCTTACACCGATGTCGACGACCCCGACTACATCGAGTTGCTCACGTATTCAGACCTTGACGCGCTGTTCGAGCTGCACGGCCACCTGCGCGCGGCGAACCCGGGCAACCAGGTGCACCGGCGCATCGCCGGCAATCTCGCCGCAGATGATTACTCTTCGCATCTGGTCTCCCTCGGCGGGACCGACTGGAACACGGCGACCAGCAGCACCCTGGAGTGGCTGCCGCTGCCGGTCCGGCAGGTCGCCGACTGGAGCGCTCCGGGCGGCCAGTACTTCGAGGTCGATGAGAACGGGACAACCGTCCAGCATCGCCCCGTCCTGGAGAAAGTGCCCGGCGCGAGCCCGCTGGAGGTTCTCCGGGAGGATGTCGCGCTGTTCGCCCGTGCGGTTTCCCCCTTCAACCAGAAGAGAACTGTTACGATCTGCAACGGCATGTATGGGCGAGGCACCTACGGTGCCGTCCGCGCGCTCACCGATGCTCGTTTCCGTGACCGTAATGCGGAGTACCTGCGGTCGCGGTTCATCGGCTGCGAGGCCTACTGCATCCTGAGCCGCGTACTGATCGTCGATGGAGCGACATTGACCCCAGACTGGACCGCTGAGCACTACCGGCTCTTCGAATGGTCCCGGTAGCCCGGCGGTGAGCACTGAGTCGCTGAATCATCACGGATCCCACCGGGACCTGCTGTGGGCACCCACCGATCCAGTCACACGGCAGCGTGGCATCGACGCCATCATCGTGCCCACCATGCGCCATCCGGCTAACCTCGAAGGGGCGGCACGGCTAGCCCTAGCGCTGGAGTGCACCCTGGTCACCCTGCACAGTAAGGAATGGACGAGCGCGGCCAGAGCGGCACAGCGGCTTCCCCTGGGCCTCGACCTCATCGCCATAGATGTGCCAGATATGGCCCAGCTGCGGCTCCCGGAGTGGAAAACTTCGCGGCTGCTGCACGGGACCGTTTTCGCCCGCCGGACAGATATCAGTACCAAGCGCAACCTGGGGCTCGTCCTCAGCCGTCTGCTCGGCTGGTCACGCATCCTCTTCCTGGACGACGACATCACCGGGCTTAACCCGGCGGATGTCCGCCGGGCCAGCGGGCTACTGGACACACATAGCGCCGTCGGCCTGCATGTGGGCGGTTTCCCCGACCATTCCGTGGTCTGTCATGCCTACCGGCAGGCCGGGGGAAAGCAGCAGGCATTCATCGGCGGCGGGGCACTTGCCGTCCAGGTAGAACGCAGCAACTCATTCTTTCCTGACATCTATAACGAAGACTGGTTTTTCCTTCTGAACGAGAAGCGGGGACTGCAACCCGTCGCGGTGACCGGACAGGTCCTCCAGGATCCGTACGATCCGTTCCGCAACGCAGACCGGGCCCGGGCCGAAGAGCTGGGTGACGTGCTGGCGGAAGGTATCTACTGGCTGCTGGACCAGGACGTGCCGTTCACCGAAGCGGATCAGGCGCACTGGGGGAGATTCCTGGTCAAGCGCAAGCAGTTCATAAATCATGTGCTTGGCATGGTGCAGCAGGACGGCGAGCTCGCACCGGATGAAAGGGCGCGCCGGGTAGTGGCCCTGAAGGGCTCCCTGGGGCGCCTCGCCCACATCACGCCCGGCCTGTGCGAGAACTACCTCCGGGCCTGGATGGTTGACCGCCAGCGCTGGAATCGTCATCTGCAGAAGCTGCACGGCCAGCGACGTCCGTTCGCCGGTCAGCGCCTGCACGCGGTGACCGCGCTATCCCGCCCGGGCCGCCCGCACCTGAGAGTTGAGATGCGCACGCCTGACCGTGGCCCGGCCAAGCCGCCCCGGCCGCCCGCGCCACGCCGCGACGGCCGGCCGATGCCATCGCTGTTCCCGGGGCCGAGAATCCCGCGGGCGGCGGCGAGCGCGGGCAGCCAGGCAGGCAGGCAGGCAACTGGTCCCCTAACTCCGGACTGCCTTCCCAGCCAGGCTTCTCGCCGCTTTACCGACGGGGCAGTAGTTTTCTGATCACCGACCGCTTGTTAATTGCACTTTGCCGGTCCCGCTGCCAGTGCGCTAGGCTCTCGTCCTCTTCCCACCTGGGCAGCTCCCGCCGCGGCACGACGCGATTTACGTCTGCAGCCATAGACACGGTGTACTCCCTCGATCGGTGCCTGTTATCTGCGGTGAGGAAGTCCTCATAAGAGGCAGCCAGCACAGCTACATCTGAATCGCCCAGCCAGGTCAACCTGAACTCCTGATCGCGGGCGATGGGAGGGATCCGCGTCGGATTCTGCCAATTCTGGTCGCCTGGCTGCTGCTTGGTGGCCAGAGTGATATTGAGGGCCGGGCCGTTTCCTACATTCCTCAGGACCCAGGACCCGCTCGAATAATACACGAAGATCAATACGGGAATACGTGAGCGACGATCTGTAGCCAGGGAAAACCGCTGAGCGAGGGCGAAGGTCACCGCCGATAGCGCAAGAGCGGCGACAGCAAGGGAGTTAGCTAGCATGCAGATATTATGACAGGTCATAACGGATTTGCCTGCCCAGCAGCACTTGCCCGCCAATCCCGTTGCCGCAAGGCCGCCGATGGGGTTGGCGTGCTTAAGTTAGCGATCACGTTCCGGCGGCAGGGGCTCTTCGCGCGGGTGGGTGGCGGCCCAGCGGTTCCAGCGCACCACGTCCGGCACCGGTCGCCGTTTCGGCTGCGCCGAAGCGGCCCCGGGCCGGATAGCCGGGCGGGAGCAGGCCCATGGTCAGCGCGTCGCCGGGCAGCCCGAGCAGCTCCCGGACGTCGTCCTCGTGCCGAGTGACAGCGTGGTCAGCGTGGTCCCGATGCCGTGGGCGCGGGCGGCCAGAATGAGGTTCTGCACCGCGCCATAGATCGACGCACCGAGCCGGGGGTTGCTGGCCCCGGCCGCGTTGCGCAGCACCGGAAGATCCAGACCGGCGCGTCGGCAATGTGCCGGGCCAGGTGTTCGGCGGCCAGGAAGGACGGCCTGCTGAGCCGTGGGCCGCGGGCGGCACAGCCAGGATCTCCTCGCGGCGGCGGCCATAGGCCGCATTCCAGCCCTCCACGTACCAGCTGGCCACCGGCTGCTTGATCTGCGGGCCGGTGACCACCATCCAGCCCCAGCCCTGCTGATTGCCGCCGGTCGGGCCACGGACGGCCGCGTCGAGCAGCACCCAGATGATCTCGTCGGGGATGGGCCCGGTGGACAGGTAACGCCGCGCCGGGGTGGAGTGCAGCGCATCCAGCACCGGCAGCGGCCCGGCCCGGCCAGCCACGATCCGGCCGCCGTCCTGGGGCCCAGCCCCCTGATGCGCCGCGGACGTGCCCTGGGGATCCGGCGGAGTGTTCACCTGGCCAGGCTAGCCCGGCCGCGCCTGCCGCCAGGGATCTCCTGGCACAATGCGACTCATACCTACCGCCCAGCGCGGGCCGTTCCGTGGGCTGCCACGGGAGGTGCCGATCCTCACGACCGTGTCGTTCACGGTCGCCCTTGGCTACGGCATCGTCGCCCCGGCCATCCCGGCGTTCGCCCGCCAGTTTGGTGTGAGCACCGCCGAGGCGGCCAGCGTGATCAGCGCCTTCGCCCTGATGCGCGTGGTCGGGGCACTGCCCGCGGGCCGCCTCATGGACCGCTTCGGCGGTAAGGCGATCATGGCCAGCGGCATCGTGGTGGTGGCCGCGAGCAGCGTGCTGGCGGGCTTCTCCCGGTCCTTCGAGCAGTTGCTGATCCTGCGCGGCAGTGGTGGCCTGGGCTCGGCCATGTACACCGTGAGCGCGCAGGCGCTGCTGCTGGGCCAGGTACCCGGCAGCCAGCGTGGCCGGGCCAGCGGCGTGTTCAGCGCGGGTTTCCTGCTCGGCGGGATCGGTGGCCCGGCGCTGGGCGGGTTGATCGCCGCCTGGTCGCTGCGCGCGCCGTTCATTATCTATGGCGGCCTGCTCGTCGTTCCGGCTGTTATCACCGCCGCTGCCGTGCGTGACCCGGGGCCGCGGCCCGGCGCCAGCGGCAGGCCGGACGGGCCGCGGCCAGCCCGGCCGGCCCGCGCCTGGCGCGGCCGGGCCTACGCCGCGGCGGCATCGGGAACTTTTGCGGACGGTTTCGCGGCCATGGGGGTGCGCAGCGCCATCGTGCCACTGTTCGTCCGCGATGTCCTGCACCGGTCGGTACTCTGCACGGGCCTCGGCTTCCTGCTGTTCGCCGCGCTGAACGCGGTGGCCCTGCTGCCGGGCGGCCGGGCCGCTGACCGGCTCGGCCGGCGGCCGGTCATCGTAGCGGGCTGTGTCACGACCGCCGCCGGCATGGTGCTGCTGGCCCTGCTGCCCAGCCTGGCTGGCTGCCTGGCCGCGCTGGCCGTAGCCGGGCTGGGCTCGGGACTGCTCGATGTCGCGCCCGCGGCCATGATCGGCGACCTGCTGCGCGGGCGGGGCGGGACGCTGGTGGCCTCCTACCAGATGGCGGGTGACGCCGGTTCCGTCACCGGGCCGGTCGCCGCCGGGCTGCTGGCCGACGCCGCATCCTACGCCGCCGCCTTCGGCCTGGCCGCGGCCGTACTGAGCCTGGCCGCGATCATCGTGGTTTCCGCCCCGGAAACCCGTCCCCGCAGCTGAGCGCGCTGCACCAGGCTACGGCTGGGGCCGGGCCAGTCGCGGCGGCGGGCCGAAACGGCCCGGCCGCCCATGCCCGGGTATGAAGACCGGCAGCAGCTGCACGTTCGGCACCACCTGCGGCTGCCGGGCCGGGGCCGGGGACCCCCCATCCAGGCCGACCATGAACAGGCTCGCGGCGAGCGCGCCGCCGCCAGCGCCGATGGCCAGGCCAGTCACCAGCGCGCGGCGGCTCGCGCGGTGCGCCGATGCCTGGCGCATGAGTGCCAGGCGTGCCTCGGCCCGGGCGGCCACAGCCCGGTCGACCCGGTCCAGGAACGCTGCCACGACCGCGTCGCTGTACTCGGGCCCCAGCTCCTGATGCGCCGCGGCGGCGGCGCGGATGTCATCTGGGGATACCGGCGACGTATTCACCCGGCCAGGCTAACCCAGCCGGCGCCTACCGCAACGGCTTCACCGTCCGGGTGGCTATGTAGCCGGGCATGAACCGCGCCGTGGCGTCGGCGTGATGCGGCGCCTCGGCCAGATGGGTGAGCTGGAAGCCCGCGGCCAGCTGGCCACCGATCTGCTCGGTCAGCGAATGGCTGTACTCGATCGGGCCGTCCCCGTAAGCCCGCTGCCGCTCGGCGTCGGTCAGGTCGAGCGTGCTGAACGGCAGCGGGTGGCGCACCACGAGCTCACCCCGCTCATCCAGCGCGGCGATGTCGAAGAGGAACACGTCCGGGTTCATGAACCCGGCCAGCAGCGCACCGCCGCGGCGCAGCACCCGGAACGCCTCCTGCCACACCGGGGCCAGCTCCGGGCAGAACACGTTGGACACCGGGTTGACGACCAGATCGAAGCTGTCGTCGGGGCACACATCCAGGTCGCGCATGTCGCCGAGCACGGTGTGCAGCGCCAGGCCCTCCCGGGCCGCGACCTCCTTGTCCCGGGCCAGCTGCCGGGGCGAGTTGTCCAGCACGGTCACCTCAGCGCCCGCCGCAGCCAGGATCGGGCCCTGCTGCCCGCCACCGGAGGCCAGGCAGAGCACCTCCGCCCCGGCCAGGTCGGCCGGGAACCAGTCGCGCGGCGCGGGCTGGTAGCCGATCAGCACCACCGGCCAGTCGCCAGCCCGGGCCCGGGCGATGACCTCGGGCCCGGCCGGCCGGGTCCACTCGTTGCCGCGCTCCACCTCACGGTCCCAGGCGGCGCGGTTGTGGGCTACGGGGTCGAAGCTGTCCGGCACAGCGCCAGCCTAGCCAGGGCGGTGCTGGTTGCGCTGAGTGACCACCGGGCAGGTAACCCTCGGAGCTTTTGTGAGGGACCCGATGCTGGCCTTAACGCTGCTGTTGTCATTGTGGACCGCGTGGCTGCTGATTAGCGTCGTCCTGCTGGGGCGCGCCGCGGGGGCCGGGCTGGCGGCCGGCTTCCTGGCCCTGTGGGCTCTGCTCGTCTTCACCACCAGCCTGAGCTGGCGGAATTACCTGATGATCTGGCTGTGCGTGCCCATGGCCATCGCACTGGGGCAGGTCGCGGCCGGCGAGCGTGCGTACCGCGGCGCACGGCTGGCCGCGGCGGCCGTCTCCGCGGCTGGCCTGCTCTGGCTGTGGCTGGCCGGCGGCGCCACGCACGCCGCGTACGTCGTGGCGGCGGCGCTCGCGCTGCTCGGGGCGGCCGTGCTGAGCGGGCTGGGCTTCGGCCTGTGCTGGCTGTATTTCTGCGGCCCGGCACGGCAGGCCCAGAAGACCGCCGAGTCCCGGCGGGAGCGGGCCGAGCAGGGTGCCGCCCGGGCCGAGCGCAGGTCGACGCGGACACTGGCTGAGCTCGAACAGGCCCAGCGGGCCTGCCACCACCTGACGGCCGAGAACGCGAGGCTGCGGGCCGCACGTCCAGCGCCGCCGCCCGGGAGCAGCGCCGGGCCCGCCCGCCCGGCCTCGTTCGCGGCCCCCGCGGCCACGGTGCAGGACCCGGCCAGCCTGATCACGGTGACCTGTTACGCGCTGCGCGACCTGAAGGCCGAGCGCACTGGCCGTCACGCCCAGCCCGCGGAGATGGCCCGCCTGGTGGTCAGGCGGGAGGTGGCGGTCGCGGCTCAGGTCAGCCAGCCCATCGAGGCGCTGCGCCGCGAGTACGAGCAGCCCGGTGTGCACCACGAGCACCGGGACGCCATCAGGGAGGCGGTCGCGCACTACGCCGCGCAGCGGGTCCAGGGCACGGTCCTGGTCTCGCTGTGGCAGACGGAGCAGGCCGTGCCGCTGGCCGACGTGGCCGGCCTGCTGGACGCCTCGGCCGGGTGGCTGCCCGGCCTGGTGGCCGATCCGCTGTCCGGTCTGGTGTCCGGGGCGGGCGGGCCCGGCCCGGCCGCGCCCGCCGCGGCGGGCCGCACCGCGAACTTCGCGGCCGCGCCGGTCACCACCCCGCTGGACAAGGCGGCCCGGATCTGCGAGCTGGCGGGCATCGTCTTCGGCGTGGCCACCGGCCTGCATCCGCTGGTCATCGCGAGCGTCAGGCGGCTGGCCTACGACGAGTTCGGCACGGCCGTCGCGGCCGCCTTCGGCCGGGCGATGACCCCGCTGACCGGCGACGGCCCAGCCGGCCGGCCCATCGGCCGGTTCAGCTGAGCCTGGCCTCCGGCCGGGTCGGCTCGAACAGCTCGACCGGGTTGCCCGAGGGATCCTCGACCAGGATCTGCCGGCCGCCCATCCCGGTGACGATCTCGTTGCGGAACCGGGCGCCGTTACCGCGCAGCCGCCGCACGAGCGCGGCCAGGTCGGTGACCTCCAGGGCGAACCGGTTCCAGCCGCCCGGCTCGGGCAGCGTGCCGTCCGGCATGGCCTGCCCACCGCCCGCTCCGCCTCCCGGGGCGCTGAGATTCAGCCGCAGCTCACCCCGGGCGAGCATGGCGAAGGCCGGCGCGGGATGCATCACCTCGGTGAAGCCAAGGTTCTCGCAGTAGAACGCGATCGCCGCATCGACGTCGTCGACGATGTAGCGGACGCTGACCGTGACCATAGGACGAGCGTACCGGCCGGCTCCCGCGCCGGTCAGCAGCAGGCGCAGCGGCCGGGCCGGTGCGCCGCACAGCAGCAGCCCGCCGGGCCAGGCCCGCGATCCCCGGGGCATTCCGGCCGCAGCACGGCACCGACACCGGGAATGGCCTGCGCGCGCGCCTCGGCGAGCAGGGCCGCGGCGGCCTGCTGGCCATTTTCCCCGGTGCGCGACATCCGGGCCGCGATCAGCCCGGTCACGATGGGTGTGGAGAACGACGTGCCGCTCCACTTGGCCATGCCGTAGAACTGCCGCTCCTGGCCGGTGTACGGCTCAACGTTGCACACGTAGGTGCCCGTGGCGTAGGCATTGACCAGGTCACGGCCGGGTGCGTACACGTCGACCCAGCCGCCGTGATTGCTGAACGAGGCCCGGCTCCGCCAGTCGGCGGCCAGCGCACCCACCGAGACCACGTCGGAGAATGCGGCCGGCCAGCTGGGCCGCCGGGAGCCGCTGTTGCCGGCCGCCACGACGCACACCACGCCCTTGTACTGCCGGAGCAGCTTGAGCCACCCCTCGAACGCGATCAGCGGAAGATCCGCCCTGGTCGGCGCAGCCAGGGTGAGGTGGAAGATGTCCACCCCGAGCCCGAGCGCGGCGACCAGCCGCGGCACCAGGTCTGATTCCAGCGTGCTGCCGGGCACCGCGAACGCATTGGTCACGATCACCTCGGCGGCGGGGGCCACGCACCGGGCCACTCCGGCGACGAACGTGCCGTGCGCGGTATAGGGCGGAATGGGATCCTGGCCATTTCCCGGATCCAGGTCCTCGGCGTCGCCTTCGCGGACTCCGCGCAGCCAGGGATGGCCCTGCGCCGGGTACGCCAGCAGCCCGGTATCGGCCATGTAGATCAGCACGCCCGCACCGCCGTTGCCGTGGCACACCGACGGGTAGGGCTCGATACCGAAAGGCACCTCCGCGGGTTCGGTGGCCGGGCACCCACCCACGGTGCCGGCCGCCGTCAGCACATGATTCGGCGTCGCGATGCCCAGGCCAAGCTCCCGGTCAACCAGATCTATGGCGCTTGGCACCAGGTGCTCCTCACCCTCAGGCGTCCGGCCGAGGGTGAGCAGTTGCACGCCCGGAATGATGCGCTGCAGCCGATCGGGCTCGTTCTCCCGCAATTCCACCTCGGTCGGCTGCCGCAAGAGGTCCAGCACCCGTGGCAGGTGCTGATCGCGCACCAGCAACTGGCCTAGGGCGAACATATAGTCCACCCGGTTGTCAGCCGGGTCGACTACGACCCCGATGTCGATTCCCCCGCCCTCGCGGGTGGCGAAAGCGTCCACGATGATCTGCACTTCATCGCGCACGGCGGGTTCCAGTTCTTCTCCCCAACGGGGCGATTCAGGCACGATGCCCTCCGCGAGTCTCGAAAGTCCTGGCTTGGCCAATACCCGGAGCTGAGCAGGCCAAGACAGCCGGACGGGACGACATCCCGGGCCCACTACCTGATCGGAGCGCCCGGCAGCCGCTGTGATACGTCTGCGGCCAGGATTCCCGGGGGGCGGCCCGCAAGATCAAGGTGCCGCCGGCAGTGTGACATGCCACAGCGCGATGGTCATTAGACCACGCTGATGGGGGAATCTAGGATCGGCCTATGCTGGGGGGAACTCAAACGGTCAGATCGAGCCCGCTCGACGCGGACGACTTGCTGCCGCTGGCCTTGTCGCGGCCGCATGAAGCACTGGCCCGGGCGCGCACTGTCCTGGCTGGGCAGCCCGGCCCGTACGAGGCATCGGTGGCCCATCAGGCCGCGGGAATTGTGTTGCGCGATACCGGTGATGTCGGTGCGGGGATCGGTGAGCTGCGGGCCGCGCTGCGCCTGGCCCGCCGGACCGGCTCGGCGCAGCGCGAGGCTGACGTACTGGCCAGCCTGGGGCTGACGCTCATCTACGCCGGCCGGACGCAACCGGGCCTGGCCGCATTCGACCGGGCGCTGCAACTGGCCAGCGGCGTTCTGGTGGGACGGGTGCTGCACCGGCGCGGCGTGGCGCTGTGGGCACTTGGGCGCTATGCGGCGGCACTCGGCGACCTGCGCCGGGCGGTCGAGGTGCTGCGCGGCGCCGGTGACCCGGTGTGGACGGCCCGGACCTTAACCGCCCGCGGGCTGGTTTACCTGGCCGTCGGATCACCCGATCGCGCCGACGCGGATTTTGTCGCCGCCGGGCGGTTGTACACCGAGACCAGCCAGGAGCTGGAATCGATCCATACCGTATTCGACCGCGCTGGTGTCGCTTTTGCCATCGGCGACCTTCCAGCCGCGCTTTCTTACCTCGATGAGGCCGCCTCCCGCTACCGGCCGCTGAATGTGCCGACGCCATTCCTGAGCCACGACCGGTGCGCGGTATTGCTGGCCGCCGGGCTGGTGACCGACGCGCTGGCCGAGGCGGACGCCGCCGTACGCGATATCGAGCGGGTTCATGGCCCGGCCAACTGGAAGGCCGAGCTGCTTTTGATGGCGGCCAACTGCGCGCTGGCCGCCGGGCAGCCGGAGGCGGCCCTGGACCGGGCCGGGGCCGCCTCCCGCCTGTTCCGCTCGCAGCAGAGTGCCTGGTGGCAGGCTCAGGCCGGGCTGGTGCTGGTCCGGGCGCGGTACCGGATCGGCCCCGTGTCGGCCCAGGGGCTGCGGGCAGCGGACCGGGCCGCGGCCCGGCTGGACCGGCTCGGCGCGGCCGAGGCCACGCAGGCCCACCTGCTGGCCGGGCGGATGGCCCTGGACCTGGGCCGCCGCGGCGAAGCCGACCGTCATCTCCGGGTGGCCGCGCAGAGCCGGCGGCGCGGCCCGGCCCTGTCCCGGGCCAGCGGCTGGCTGGCCGAGGCGCTGCGGGCCCAGGCCGCGGCTGACCCGCGCGGGCTGCTGGCCGCGTGCCGGCGTGGCCTCGAGGTCCTGGACGAGCACCGGTACACGCTGGGTGCGTCGGAGCTGCGCGCCCAGGCCACCGCGCACGGCGCCGAACTGGCCACGCTGGCCCGCCGGCACGCGGCCCAGGCGCACCGGCCCCGGCTGCTGCTTACCTGGGTGGAACGGTGGCGGGCCACCTCGCTGGCGGTTCCCGCCGTGCGGCCACCCGCCGACCCGGATCTGGGCGCCAGCCTGGCCGCGCTGCGCCGGGTGACCAGCGAACTGCAGGAGGCGCGGCGCAGCGGCGTCCCGCCACCCGCGCTGCAGCGGGAACAGCGGCGGCTGGAGAACGAGGTGCGGGCCCGCACGCTGCGCACCCGGGGCGCCGCCGGCGCGGCCCGGGCCGCGGTCAGCGTCCCCGAGCTCACCCGGGCCCTCGGGCCCGTCCAGCTCGTGGAGATCGTCGACATCGACGGCACCATGTACGTGCTGACCTGCCACGGCGGGCGGGTGCGGCAGTTCACCGCCGGGCGCGCCAGCGAGGCTGTCCGGGCGGCCGGCTTCGCCGGGTTCGCGCTGCGCCGGCTGGCCCGGCTCCGTCCCGGGCAGGACCCGGGCAGCGCGCTGACCGTGCTCGAGGCAACCGCGCCCCAGCTCCAGGACATACTGCTCGGCCCGGCCGCGGCCGGGCTGGGCGACGGGCCGGCCGTCATCGTCCCGCCCAGCCGGCTGCACTCGATCCCGTGGGCCCTGCTGCCCGCGCTCCGCGGCCGCGTGTTCAGCGTCGCCCCGTCGGCCGGCGCCTGGCTGCGCGCGCACCGCGCGCCGCCGCCGGCCGGCCGGGCCGTCGCCCTGGCCCGTGGGCCGGGCCTGGCCACCGAAGGTGCCGAGGTGCCGCTGATCGCCCCGCTGTACCAGGACGTCACCGTGCTGTCCGGCGGCGATGCCACCGCCGGGCGGGTGCTGTCCGCGCTGGACGGGGCGTGGCTGGCCCACCTGGCCGCGCACGGCAGCTTCCGGGCCGACAGCCCGCTGTTCTCCTCGCTGCGCATGCACGACGGCCCGCTGACCGTCTACGACTTCGAGCAGCTGCGGCGCGCGCCGTACTGGCTGGTGCTGCCGAGCTGTGATTCCGGCGTGGTTGCCCCGGCCGGGGCGGACGAACTGCTCGGCCTGGTCAGCAGCGTGCTGCCACTGGGCACGGCCGGGGTGGTGGCCAGCGTGGCCCCGCTCAACGACCAGGCCTCGGTGCCGCTGATGGTGGACCTGCACCGCCGGCTCCGCGCCGGGGCCACCCCGGCCGAGTCGCTGTGCGGGGTCCGGCGCCAGGTCAGCGATGATCCGGTGCTCCGCGCGGCCGCCTGGTCGCTGCTGGCCCTGGGCGCGGGTTGACACGAAATTCAGCGCCGCTGTATCAGCGCGGGCCCGCCACGCTCCGGGACAGTGAACAGGTGATCCAGGAACGGCCAGGCGCTCACGCGGGAGCACCTGCCTGCCGCGCTGGATCAGGAAGGCCCGTCCATGGAGACTGCACCTGGCCTAGCCCATCCACGTAGAATGGCGGGCAGCTACCGGCCGCTGGGGGCAACCCGGCTGGGGCGGCGAGAGGACGGGACCGCGATGCGCGACGACTTCCCCGTCGCCAGGCTGGTGGCCCGGGCCCGGGACGGGGACAAACAGGCCTGGGATGCCATCGTGGACCGGTACGCCCCGCTGATCTGGTCGATCTGCCGGCGTTACCGGCTGGACCGGGCCGACGCCGACGACGTGGGGCAGAGCGTCTGGCTGCGGCTGGTGGACCAGCTCGCGTTCATCCGCGAACCGGCCGCGCTGCCCGGCTGGATCGCCACCACCACGCGGCGGGAGTGCACCCGGGTGGTATCGGCGGCCCGGCGGCGTGAGGCGCTGGGATCCGGGCTGGACGCCGAGGACATTCCGGACGACCGCCCGGAGGAAGCCATGGCCGAGGTGCTCGCCGCGGAGCGCAACGCCGCGCTGCGGGAGGCGTTCGGCGCGCTGCCGCCCCGCTGCCGGCGGCTGCTCGCGCTGCTCATCGCCGATCCACCGGTGCCCTACGCGGAAATTAGCGACACACTGGGCATCGCGGTGGGCAGCATCGGGCCGAGCCGGGCCCGCTGCCTGGACCGGGTTCGCCACCACCCAGCCGTCGCTGCCCTGATCAACGCCGACGAAGCGGCCGGAGGTGACCCCAGTGACCAGCCAGTGGGCCGATAACGATGACCGTCTGATGGCCGCCCTGGGCGACGCGGTCCGTGCCGCGCAGGCGGTGCCAGCCAGTTTCACCGAAGCCGGGCGGGCCGCCTACACCTGGCACGGCATCGACGCCGAGCTGGCCGCGCTGACGTTCGACTCGGCGGCCGAGCCGGAGGCCGTCCCGGCCATCCGGGCCGAGGAGGCCAGCCCCCGGTTCCTCAGTTTCGCCGCTCCCGACCTCACCATCGAGCTGGAGATCGGCCCGGACGCCATCGTCGGCCAGATCGTGCCGCCTCAGCCCGGCCACGCCGACGCGTGCCCGGCCAGCGGGCCCGCGTTTACGGCCGAGATCGACGACGTCGGCTGCTTCGTGATCCGCCCGCTGCCCGCCTCGCCGTTCCGGCTGCACTGCCACACGAGTTCGGAAATCAGCGCCCTGACCACCTGGATCACTCTGTAACGCGGGCCCAGCCGGCCCAGCCGGGCGTTAAGCCGGAAAACGTCAGAGCACGACAGGCGGCCACAGGTTGTGCTGGGCGGCGATCGGGTCGCCTGGCCACTCGCCCATCGACTTCAGGTTGTCGTGCGCCGGGTACTTGGCCGCCGCCGGCCCGTCCGCGAACGCGTGCAGCACGTTCGTGGTGACCTTGCGGGTGAACTCGGAGGCCCGCTTGCTGAGGCCGAACAGCCGCAGGTCGTTGCAGCAGGCCACCCAGCGCATGGTGCCGGTGTTGAACACCCCGGCGCCGCTGCGGTGGGTGTAGTACGCGGTGTCCGAGTAGCTGTTCACCCCGCGGCACTGCAGCGGTGAGTGGGACAGCACCTCGATCGGCCGCTGCACCGGGTAGACCGGGTTGACCCGGTCGTACTCGATGCCGACCAGCCCGGTGAACTTGGTGCCCTTCTGCACCCCGGTCCCGGCGTACACCCAGGAGTCCGGCGAGGCGACCACGTAGTCCGCGTCGGTCGGGTTCGACTCGTACAGCGTGCCGGTCAGTGCCGACTCCGGGTCCGGGTCAGGCGGTTCCCGCCAGTCGCTGGTGACCAGCGCGTTGTCCTTGCCGTACAGGGGGTCCTGCAGATAGCTGGTCTTGTAGCAGATGACCAGGCGGCGCGCGCCCAGCCGGGTGCTGTCGATCCGGGTCCGCCGGAACATGGTGTTGGCGCCCATGAACGCGATGTTCATCCCGGCGTTGCGGGCCGCGGTCACGTGCGCCCGCTCCGGCGGGCTCCAGTACTCGTCGTGCCCGGCCGTGACGAGCGCGCTGGCCCCGTCCAGCAGGTGCGGGTCGGCATCGATCTCCATGCTGGTCACGTACGCCAGCGGCAGCCCCATCCGCTCGGCCAGCTCGATCGTCTTCCGCTCGTGATACAGGAACATGTAGGCGCCGTTGGCGTCGTACGGCCGGTCCAGGCTGACCGCCAGCGAGCGGTTGCCGTAGTCGGCGATGCCGCCGGGCCCGTTGTACAGGTCGTAGCCGCCCCAGGTGTTATACGCCTGCCAGGTCGCCGTCCCGTTCTTGATCACGACCTTGCCCGCGCTGCTGGCGGACCGGACGGTGACCGGTACGTAGCGCTGCGCCCCGTGCTCCGCGTCCAGCCGGAGCAGGTAGGAGCCGGCCGGCCAGTCGTCGGTCGGCACGGTCAGGGACGGCCCCCAGACCGCTTCCACCGTGTTGGTCGGCGCGACCATGGACGCCGCCCGCTGCTGGTGGCCCGCGGCCGAGTCCGACTTCCACAGCAGCCGGGCCCGGTCGCCGTTGTACCACCCCATCCGGAACGCGCTGACCTTGAACGACCGCGCGGTGGTGGACACGTAGAGCGTGATGGGCTCGCCGGGCAGCACGCTGGCCTGGCCCGCGTAGCCCACGATGGCCATCGGCGCGCCAAGGTGCCTGATCTCCCAGTTCGCGTCGCCGGGCAGCGCGTTCTCGCTGGTCTGGTGGTGACTCGCCGTCTTGGCCGCGGGGGCGTGCGCGCGGCCGGATGACGCGGATGAGTTGGCGTCCGCTGAGCAGCCCGCCGCCACGCCGGCGGCGCCCGCCGCGGTCAGGCCAAGGAACAGCCGCCGCGGATACTCAGAGCCGGATTCCATGAGCCCATCATGGACCAGACGGCCGGACCCGGGGCGGCAGGGCACCTATGTGGCGTAACGAATGTCAATTCTTTACTGGCCCGAAAACTGGCCTCCCGGCGGGCGCGGAGGGTGCACAATCCGGACATGCTCCCCGGCGCCGCCGGCCGGCTGTGCACCGGGTGCACTCCGGCTGGTGCGTGGCGGAGGTCTGTCCCGGCCTGGCCGGGTATCACCCCTGGCCTGCGCCGCCCGGCGGCTGGGCAGCCAACCTGCGGGCTGATTCAGGCGTCTGTCCAAGTACCGGGCCAGGTATCAGGCGGACGGATGGTGGGCCATGGGCAGCAGCGCTTCAGTGAGACACAGCCGGCCTGGTGGCCGGGCCGCCACGGCTGGCCTGCTCGGCACCGCGGTGGCGGCGGCCAGCATCGGCCTGCTCGCGCTCGTCACCCCCGCGGCGGCCGGGACGGCCGGCGCCGGGACAGCCGGCGCCGGGACAGCCGGCCTCGCCCGGGCCAGCCGGGCGGGCACTCCAGCCGCCGGGGGGCGCGGCGATGCCGCGTCGATCGCGGTGAGCTGCACCTCGGCCGCGCACCGCAGGCTCGCGGCCCGGCTGGCCACCGGCATCCGGGCCGCGCTGCGCGGCCGCCTGTCCACGGTGGCGCTCCGGGTCGAGGACCGCAGCAAGGACCTGACCTGCTCACTCAGCACCCGGATGCACTTCGACTCGGCCAGCGTGGTCAAGGTGATCATCCTGGGCACGCTGCTCCGGATGGCCGAGACCCAGCACCGCCACCTGACCAGGCACGAGGTTGCGCTGGCCACCGCGATGATCACCGAGTCGGACAACGACGCCGCGTCGGCGCTGTGGGCCGAGGTGGGCCGGGGGCGGCTGCAGTACTTCCTCGGCCGGGCCAGGATGGCGGAGACCCAGCTCGGGCCGGGCGGTTACTGGGGGCTGACCCTGATCACCGCGCACGACGAGGCGCTGCTGCTGAACCTGCTGATGTACCCGAACACCGTGCTGACCCCGGCGTCCCGGGCGTTCGCCCTCAACCTGATGGCCCGGGTCATCCCCGCGCAGCGCTGGGGCGTCACCGCGGGCGCCCCGGCCGACCTGACCGCGCACGTGAAGAACGGCTGGCTGCCGCTGGCCACGCACGGCTGGCGGATCCACAGCATCGGCTGCTTCACCGGCCATCACCGCGGCTACAGCATCGTGGTGCTCACCGAGGACAACCCGACCATGCAGTACGGGATCAGCACCATCTCGGGCGCCGCCGAGGTGATCCACCGCCAGCTGAGCCCGCCCGGTACCGCGTTCATCCGGCCGGCCAGGCCAGCGCCGTCCTGGGGCACGCCGGACGAGCGCATCCCAGTCCAGGCTGGCGGCCGGTAGCCCGGCCGGGCGGGAGCGCAGGAAAATTCTTCCCGGGCGGGAACCGCGGTGCCGGCCCGGTACGTCCAAGGGTTGCCTCTTCCCACCTGGGGCGCATGGTGAATGGTCGCCCGCATGGCCCGGTGAGCAGCGCACAGTCGCCGGGCCGTGCGGGCGGCGCCGTGCCGGGGCCACGTGCCGGGCCCAAGCCGGGGCCACGTGGCGGGCGCCGGCCCGGCGCGGGCTGGTCAGCCGATCCGGCGCAGCCCGGTGCGGTGCCGTCCGGCCAGGTCTACGTAGGTCTGCACCGCGTCCTTGATCCAGGCCTGCTGGCGCAGCCCAGCCCCGGTCCTGATCACGGCCGGGACGCCCACGGCCAGCGCGCCCGCCGGGACCGTCATGTCCTCCCGGACCAGCGCGGCCGCCGCCACCACCGCGCCGCCGCACACCCGGGACCGGTTCAGCACCAGCGAACCCGAGCCGATCAGGCAGCCGTCTTCCACCACGCACCCCTCGAGGTGCGCCCGGTGCCCCACCACGCAGTCCGCGCCGATGATCGTCGGCCACTCCTCGGTGGTGTGCACCACGGTGCCGTCCTGGACCGACGTGCGCTCCCCCACCCTGATCAGCCCATGGTCTCCGCGCAGCACCGCACCGGGCCACACCGAGGCGCCCGCGCCCAGCTCTACCTGCCCGATCACCACCGCATCGGGGTGGACGTAGGCCTGCGGGTCGATGAATGGCACGGCGGAGCCGAGTGCGTAGATCGGCACAGCATCACTTCCCCCAGCGTCTCGGCGGCGCAGCCCGGCCCGCCGCGGCCCTGGTACCGGGGCGCCGGGCCGGTACCAGGATGGCACGGGCACGCCTGCGCCCGCCCGGCCCGGCGGCTCAGCCGCGGCCCAGCCCGCGGTAGACCTGCCGCGCGTGCCCGCCCAGGATCCCGGCCAGTGTCTCGTCCGGCACGCCCAGCGCCGCCACCGCCCGGGCATTGCTGGCGATGCCGGGCATACCCGGCCAGTCGGTGCCGAAGATGAACTTGCCGCCGAGCCGGCCCAGGTCGAACCGTGCGTAGTAATCGGGCAGCCGGCGCGGCGGCAGCCCGGACAACTCGATCCACACGTTCTCGTGCAGCAGCGCCAGCGACGCCGCCGCCTCATACCACCAGCCCCGGCCGCCGTGCGCCAGCACCAGGCTCAGCCCGGGGAAGTCGCGGAGCACCGGGCTGAGCAGTGCCGGGTCGGCCATCGCGTTGTCCGACCCGGGGAAGGAACTCGTCCCGGAGTGCACCACCACCGGCACCCCTTCCTGCAGGCACAGCTGGTAGGCCGGGTAGAGCGCGGGATCGGCCGCACTGAAGCCGCCGTGCACCGGGTGGATCTTGAGCCCGGCCGCGCCCAGGTCCAGCTGCCGGGACAGTTCCGCCGCCACCGGGTAGTGCAGGTGCGGGTTGATGTTGGCCAGGAACGCGAACCGGTCCGGGTTGTACTTGATCACCGGGAGCAGATCCTCGACGGGCTGGATCCCGGTCACCTTCGGGCTGTACTCGCAGAGCAGGATGGCGTGGTCGACGCCCTCGGCGGCCATCAGGTCATCCAGGGCGGCCGGCACCACGGTGCCATCCTCGCTGTATGCGGCGGTCCAGCCCGGCTGGCCGAACTGCTCGGCCCAGGCCCGCCAGGCGGGCTTAAGGGTGGGCAGCCGCGCCGCGTGGATGTGCGCGTCGACCAGCAGCCGCCCGTCGAGCATATGCCCCTCCTGCCCCGCACCCCGGGTCCCTGCGTCCTGTCACCGCGTCCCGGGTTCACCCGCCCGGGCCGCGCCCAGGTCACCGTGCCGGACGCTCGCCCCAGTATCGGCCCTGTACCGCCCGGCCCGGTGGGCTGGGCGCGTGTCCAGGGGCGTTGGCCCCTCGGCGCGGGCCCTAGGTCAGCTCCCCCAGCAGACCAATGTCACGACTTTCGCGGCGGCACCGTTTTTTCCTTCCCGGGAGTGTTCCGGCGTGTTTTCAGGTGATACGAACAAAAGCGTCCAGGGAAAATCCCGGTTGGCCGGGCCGCGCCGTGCCCAGCGGGCCGGGTGGCCGTCCACCCGGCGGGGCCCGGCCCCGGAACGGCCCAGCCGTCGGCGGTGTCTCAATTATGGACACCACTAGCCATGTGCCGGCGGCAGCAGGCATCGCCGCGATCTTCGAACGGATCTAGATTCAATGGAGAGAGGCCCGGGCGACGGGCCGCCAGCCGGCCAACGGGCCGGCCGGCTGTCAGGGAGGAGGTGCCCTGGTGTCTGAGATAGATCCAGCGGTGCGGCTGGCGGAGGATGCGGCGACTGCCCTCGGGCCAGAGGGTGACCTGATGGGCCAGCTCGACCTGGCCGGCTTCGGCGGGTCGCTGATGGCCGTGTTCAACCGGGCCATGGAGCACCCGGCCGAGGTCGGCTCGGCGGGCCTGCGGCTGGGTACCGCCGTGGCCCGGATCGCCCAGTTCACCGCGGCGCGGGCGGCCGGGATAGCCGCCGAGCCGCCCATCGATCCCGGCCGGGACAAGCGGTTCTCCGACCCGGCCTGGACGGACAACCCGGGCTTCGCTGCCCTGCTGCAGTACTACCTGGCCAACCGGCAGTTCTACGAGGACATGCTCTGCCTGGGCCGCGGCGACCAGCTCAGCGACGCCAAGGCGAGCCTGGCCACTGGTTTCGTGCTCGACGCGCTCAGCCCGACCAACTTCCTGCTCACCAACCCGGCGGCGCTGAAACGGGCGTTCGAGACCGGCGGCGGGAGCCTGCTGGCCGGCGCGCGCAACTTCGTCAATGACCTGGTGCACAACAATGGCCGGCCCAGCCAGGTGGACCGCACCCCGTTCACCGTCGGTGAGAACATGGCCGCCACGCCGGGCAAGGTGGTCTTCGCCAACCAGCTGATGGAACTGATCCAGTACGCCCCGCAGACCGACACCGTGCACGCCATCCCGATGCTGGCCAGCCCGCCGTGGATCAACAAGTACTACATCATGGACCTGGCGCCGGGCCGCAGCTTCATCGAGTGGATGGTCCAGCACGGGCACACGGTCTTCGCCATCTCCTACCGCAACCCGGACGCCTCGATGAGCGGGGTCACGCTGGACGACTACCTGGTCGGCGGGCCGCAGACGGCGCTGGACGTGATCTCGGACATCACCGGCGCGACCAAGATCAACATTACTGGGCTGTGCCTGGGCGGCGCGCTTACCGCGATGCTGGCCGCCTACCTGAACGAGACCGGCGACGACCGGCTGAACTCGATCGCGCTGCTCAACACCATGCTCGACTACAGCGAGCCGGGCGTGCTCGGGACGTTCACCGACGAGCCGACGGTGGCCCGGCTCGAGCAGCAGATGCAGCAGCGCGGCTACCTGGACGGGGCGCAGATGTCGGGCGCGTTCGACATGCTCCGGGCCAACGACCTGATCTTCAGCTACGTGGCGTCGAACTGGCTGATGGGAAAGCAGCCGCCGGCCTTCGACATCCTGGCCTGGAATGGCGACAGCACCCGGATGCCCGCCGCGATGCACTCCTTCTACCTGCGGTCCCTGTACATCCGCAACGAGCTGGCCATGGGCGACCTCGAGCTGTGCGGGCAGCGGCTGTCGCTCGCCGACATCAAGCAGGACACGTACGTGGTCGGTGCGATCAATGACCACATCGTGCCGTGGCAGACCTCCTACAAGGCGACCCACCTGCTGGGCGGCCACGTGCGGTACGTGCTGAGCAGCGGCGGGCATGTGGCCGGCATCGTCAACCCGCCCGGGCCCAAGGCCTGGTACCAGGCCGGTAAGGAGAACGTGGCCAGCGCGGCCAAGTGGCGCGAGGCGGCCAAGCAGCACACCGGCTCGTGGTGGGAGGACTGGACCAAGTGGGCCGGACCGCGGGCCGGCGAGCAGGTCGCACCGCCGGCCATGGGCAGCAAGCGCTATCCCGCGCTGGCCGACGCGCCCGGCAGCTACGTCCTGGGCTGAGCCGTCCTGGGCTGAGCCGTCCTGGGCTGAGCCGTCCTGGGCTGAGCCGTCCTGGGCTGAGCCGTCCTGGGCTGGGCCCACCTGCGGCTGAGCCCAGCTACGTGCTGGGCTCAGCCACCGCACCGCTCAGTCACGGGTGCTTGACAAATCATCCAAAGCGCGTAACATAGTAAGCACCCGGACGAGATATGCGGCAAGGAGAAGACGATGGCTACTACCACCCAGGATGTCCAGGAAGAGATTCTGGACGCGGTCCGCAAGGGCCAGGAAGCCGTGGTGGACGTGATCAAGCAGTGGGCCGAGGCAGTCCAGGCGATCACCCCGTCCATTCCAGCCCCGAACGTTCCCTACGCCGACAAGCTGCCCAAGCCCGAGGAGCTGGTGGCCAGCGCGTACGAGTTCGCCCAGCAGCTGCTGGCCAACCAGCGCGCGTTCGCCGAGAGCCTGCTCCAGGCGGCCAAGCCGCTGACGCTCGGCGCCACAGCCAGTAAGAGCAGCACGGCCAGCACCAAGGCCGCGGCCAAGTAACAAGCTGATCCTCCCGCTCCGCGCGGTGGCCCCAGCCCCGGGGGCCGCCGCGCGCAGTATTCCCGGACCCGGAGCGGGGACAGCCAAGCACACACCAGAAGACTTCTGCGTACTATAGTTAGCGATACACGCCGCGCCGTGCGGTAGCTGATGACGGGGGTGGCCGTGCCTGAGCCGTGGGACTCCCAGTTGCAGGCGCTGGGGGCATTCATCCGCAGCCAGCGCAAGCTGGCCAACCTGTCGCTGCGCCAGCTGGCCGACATGACCAGCCTGTCCAATCCCTATCTGAGCCAGATCGAGCGCGGGCTGCACCAGCCCTCGGTCCGGGTGCTCAAGCGGCTCTCCGAGGCGCTCGACGTGTCGGCCGAAACGCTGCTCGCCCAGGCCGGCCTGCTGGACGCCAGCCACGCCGGGGACGGCGCCCCGCGCGGCACGGCGGCGCCCGCCGATGCCGAAGATGCCATCCGCGCTGATCAGCGGCTCACCGATGAGCAGAAGAATGCGCTGATCACCGTCTACCGGAGTATGCTTCGGTCTGAATAGGGGTGCTCTGGCGCTGTTCGCCCGGTTCGTGCGCGGCGGCCGGGCGCCCGCTGGGCCCATTCCCCACCTGGGCTCGTCAGCGTAACCAAGAAGTTACCGGTATCTTGCCCGGCGGCAGGTACTGGGAACCAGTCATGTCTATAATTCCTACATGGTTACAGGGGAATATCGCTTGCCCATGCTGCTGCCTCGCCCGGAACTGTCGGAGCTTGCCGTTGCGCCACCGAATACCGGTCCTGGCTACTGGGCCGGCGCCCCCAGTGCCGTCCTGGGCGGTGACGGCATCTATCTCGCCTACCGGATGCGCCGGCCGGTGGGCCGGGGCCGCGGCTACGGCGTCACCGTGGCCCGCTCCACGGACGGCGTGCACTTCGAGCCGCTGCTCACCATCGGGCGGGAGCTGGTCGACACCGAGTCACTGGAGCGGCCCTCGCTGGTGCGCACCGAGTCCGGCTCCTGGCGGCTCTACCTGAGCTGTGCCACGCCGGGCACCAAGCACTGGCGGGTGGAGCTGGTGGAAGCCGCGCACCCGGCTGAGTTCGACGTGCTGACCAGCCAGGTCGTACTGCCCGGGGACGCGAAGACCGGGGTCAAGGACCCGGTGATCGTGCAGCGGGACGGGTTGTGGCAGCTGTGGGCGTCCTGCCATCCGCTGGCCGATCCCGCCGAGGCCGACCAGATGGTCACCGACTACGCCACCAGCCACGACGGCCGGGAATGGACCTGGCATGGCACGGCCCTGAACGGCCGGCCCGGCTACTGGGATTCGCGTGGCACCCGGGTGACCGCGGTGCTGCACGCCGGCGGCTCGGTCGTGGCCTACTACGACGGGCGGGCCACCGCGGCCGAGAACTACGAGGAGCGCACCGGCATCGCGACCGGGACGGAGCCGACCGCGCTCGTCCCGGCCGGGACCGCCCCGCTGGCCGAGTCGCCCTACGCCGGCCGCGGCCTGCGCTATCTGGACATCCTCCCGCTGGATGACGGCAGCTACCGGCTGTACTACGAGATGACCCGGCCGGACGGCTCGCATGAGCTGCGGACCGAGCTGCGCACCGCCTGACGCCGGGCTGGTCAGGCCCGCGGCTGGCCGTTACGCGCCTGGCGCTGCCCGGCCGGCCGGTCACCGACCAGCCCGCCGGAGCGCTCCCGCGGCTGCAGCCAGTCCGCGAAGTCAGATTCAGTGATCTCCTCCAGCAGCCGGATGTCCGACTCGAAGTAGGGCAGCAGCGCCTGGCGCTGCTCCCAGGTCAGCGGCTGGCGCGGCCGGTTGCCCCGCTGCAGCATCCGCTCCAGCGGGGCGGTGATCGCCGTGCCGGTGGTACCGGGCAGGTGCCGGCTGGTGGCGGCGGCGCCGCGGAGCAGCTGGGACATCACCCGGTGGCCCCGCGATTGGTGCGGGTGCGCGGTCACGTTCTCCCTGGGTACCTCGGTGACCACGCCCTGTGGCACCCCCAGGAACCCGCAGATCTCATCGAGCGTCCGGGCCGGCGCGTCCACCAGCTGCCGGTAGCGCAGCACCAGCACCTGGTCCCGGGGGAAGAGCAGGTACAGGTGCTCGAGCTGCTCGCCGTACTTCCCCAGCCGGGTGTAGCGCCAGAAGTCGGCCCAGCCCGCCGCGACCCGGCGGTCCTCCTCGGCGCAGGCCGGCACGAAATCACCTACCGGGTCCAGGCCCGCCGACCACAGATGGGCCCAGTTGGAGTGCGCCCGCTCCACTGGGTCGCGCAGCATCGCGATCATCTTGACGCCCGGGATCAGCTCCCGGATCCGCCGCTGCGCGGCCCGGTCATACAGGTAGAACGGGGTGGATTCGCCGCGTAGCTGGCCCGCCGTGGCCCCGGCGAAGAGCGCCTCGTAGTCCTCCCGCCGCCAGACATGCTCGCGCCATGTGGTGACGTCGCCCGGGCCGCCGCCCCGGGCCGGTGGCGGGCCGGCGGTCAGGAAGAACTTCGGCTCCTTGACTGGCGACATGTACAGCGCAGGGTGGGTATCCAGCGCGGCGTGCAGGGCCGTGGTCCCGGCTTTGGGTGCGCCAATGACCAGGAAGTCCGGCAGGGGCATGGCGGCCTCCTTTTCGGCTGTGTGCGACGGTGCACGGGACGCCGGGTTACGGCGGGAATTATCTCGATCAATTTAGTAGGATATTCGAGACACAGAACGAGGTCAATGGGCCGGCGCAGGCCCGTGCCACAACCCCGCCCAGCCGCCCCCGGCCCCATCGCGCGGGGAACGCACCCGATCCAGCGTTCCCCGCGGCGCGCGGCTCACACCCCACCAGGGCACAATGTGCGCCACCTCTCATTGCCCCGGGCGGCCGATGGCCCATTGACAGCCGGCAGGCCGGTGCGCTGGGGTTCGTAGCGTGAACCGCGGTGCGCTCTGTGCGCGGATGCGGGGATGGCTCAGGACTCTCTCGACGAAGAGGTGGGGCACATGAATGCCTGGGACGCGACGAGCTACGAGGGCAAGGACACCATCCTGCGGGTCGTCCGGGAAGAGGCGGACCGTTTCATCGACCTGGCCGGCCGGCCCGGCGCCTGGGCAGCGCCCACCGCCTGTGCGGACTGGTCCGTCCGCGACGTGGTCGGCCATCTGGTGGACACCACCGAGGGCTACTTCGAGGCGTTCGAGACGGCCCGGTCCGGCGGCGAGGCCACCGCCTACGGGCTGACCGGGATGCACGAGCGCGCCGGGGAGCAGGCCACCCGGTTCCGTGACCTGCCCCAGCACGAGATGCTCGGCCGGCTGCGCAACGACCTGGACAAGCTGCTGGGCATCCTGGAGCCGATGGGCCCGGAGGAATGGACCGGGTTCATGGTCCCGCACTTCTACATGGGGCCGGTACCCGCGTTCTTCTACGCGGCCGGGCAGCTGATGGACTACGCCGTGCACTCGTGGGACATCCGGCAGGGCACCGGGCGCGCGCACGGCCTGTCCGGGGACGCGGCCGACCTGCTGGTGCCGTTCATGTTCGTGCTCTGGCAGTCCACCGTCCGGCAGGACGCGGACCTCACCCCGTTCCGCCTCGGCGTCACGGTGACCGGGCGGAACGCCGGCACCTACCGGATCGATGTCTCGGACCAGGGCATGAGCTACGAGCAGGGCGAGGTCAGCGACATGCCCACGGTCATCGACTTCGACGCCGGCAGCCTCGTGCTGACCACGTTCGGCCGCAGCAACTCGGGCACCGTGCGCGGCGACCAGGACATCGCCGACCGGTACCTGAACCTGTTCTTCCGGATCTGAACGCCCGCGCCTCGCTCAGCGGTGCGCGGCCGACTCCGCGTCCCACTCCCCCGGCGGGTGCCCGGGTGGCAGCCGGTGCTTGGCCACCCGGGCCGTCGGGGTGCGCGGCAGCTCGCCGACCAGCTGCCAGTAGCGCGGCACCTTGAACGCGGCCAGCCGCCCGGCGGTGAATTCCCGCAGCTCAGCCAAGTCCGGGTCGCGGCCGGGCGCCGGCACCACGAACGCCTTCACTTCCTCCTCGGACAGCTCGGAAGGCACCCCGACCACGGCGCTCTCGAGCACGTCCGGGTGCCCGTCGAGAACCTCCTCGACCTCGGCGGGTGAGAGGTTCTCGCCCCGCCGGCGGAGCACCTCTTTTTTCCGGGCCACGAACGTGTACGTGCCGCCGGGGTCCACGGTGACCAGGTCGCCGGTGTGCAGCCAGCCGTCGCTGGTGAACACGAGCGCGGTCTCCTCGGGCATCCCCCAGTACCCACGGGCCAGCACGGGGTTGCGCAGCAGCAGCTCGCCGGTGCCGCCCGGGCCGACGTCGGCGCCGTCGTCGTCCACCACCCGGGCGTGGTTGATCACACCCAGCTCCGGGTGCTGGCGCACCGTGCCGAGCGTGCCGAACGGCCTGCTGCCGTGCGGCCAGATCAGCCCGTAGGGGCTCTCCGACATGGCGTACCCGACCACGATCCGCAGCCCGAACCGGCGTTCCATCTCCTCCTGGCGTTCCCGGGCGGGCGCCGGGCCGGTGTAGCACAGCCGCAGCGGGGTGTGCGCGTCACCGGGCCGGGCCGGCTGGCGCATCAGGATCTCCAGCATGGCCCCGATCGCGTTGAACTCGGTCGCGCCGTGCCTGCGGGCCGCGTCCAGGAAGCCGCTGGCCGAGAACCTGGGCAGCAGGATCAGGCCCGCCCCGCTGGCCAGCGAGCCCATCACCGAGTAGGCCGGGGCGTTGATGTGAAACATCGGCAGCGAGGTCATCAGCCGGTCGGCCGCGGTCAGCCCCATCCAGTACGGGAAGCCCTCCCCGGCCAGCACGTACGCCCGGTGGGTCTGCATGACCAGCTTGGACCGGCCGGTGGTGCCCGACGTCGGGATCAGCACGGCCAGGTCGTCCGGGGTGAGAGCGGCGTCCGGCAGCGGGCCCGGCGGGCCGGCGTGCGCCCAGTCGCCGGCCAGCTCGGCCGCGTCCAGCACGCCGAGCCGCGGCAGGCCGGCGATCCCGGCCTCGCGGACCAGCCCGGCCAGCCCCTGGTCGGAGATGAGCGCGCGTGGCCCGGTCTGCCGGGCCAGCCCGGCCAGCTCGGCCGGCGCACTGCGCGGGTTGACCGACACCACCACCGCCCCGAGCGCGGTCAGCGCGAGCCAGCTGATCAGGTACTCCGGGGTGGTGCGCGCGGTCACCATGACCAGGTCCCCGTGCCGCACCCCAGCGCCGCGCAGGCTGGCCGCCGCGGAAGCGGCCTGGCCCAGCGCCCCGGCGAAGCTGAGCGTGCCAGCGTCGCTGCGCACCCAGATGCCGTCCGGGTCGCGGGCCGCGGCGTCGGCCAGCACCTGCGGGATGGTCCGGGACGGCGCCGGCTCCGCTGGCCCGCTCAGGACGGCCTCGCGGCCACGTGGTCACGCCAGCTGTGCTGCGGCGCGAAGCCCAGCGCGTCCCGGGCCCGGTCGATGGCCAGCAGGGTGCCGAACTCCGCCACCTCGCGGGTCAGCGTGACACCGGGAAAGACCTCGGCCAGCAGGTCCGCGGATGGCCGGTCCATCACCGTGTCCGCGGCGGCGATGATGTAGCTGGTGCTGCCCTTGGCCGGCGCCTCCAGGGCCAGCCGGCAGGCCAGCGCCGCGTCGCGCTCGTCGATGTAGCCCCACAGGTTCCAGCTGCGCGCCCGCGGGTCAGGCCAGTACCCGGGGAACTGCTCGTAGTCGGCCGGGCCGAGGATGTTGGAGAAACGCAGCCCGGTGAACGGGATCTGGGACCACTCGGCGAGCTGGCCTGCCACCGTCTCGCTGGCCACCTTGGACAGGGCGTAGGTGCTGGTCGGCACCGGGTAATGGTCCTCGTCCACTGGGGCGTACCGGGGCGGCACCTCGAACGGCAGGCCCAGCGTGGTCTCGCTGGACGCCCACACCACCCGGTCCAGCCTGGCCCCGGCCGCAGCCAGGAACACGTTGAAGTTCATCGTCATGTTGGCGGTGAACGTGACGGCCGGGGTGTGGATGCCCGGGGCGGGGATGTTGGCCAGGTGCACGACCGCGTCCACGCCCTGCAGCACCTCGGCCGCCTGGCCGTAGTCGGTGAGGTCCGCGAGCAGCGGCCGGACCCCCAGGTCGGTGCTGGGCAGCACCCGGTCGGTGGCCACCACCTGGTAGCCGTGGGCCAGCAGTTCCGCCACCGTGACCCGGCCCGCCCGGCCGCTCGCGCCGGTCACGCAGATTCGCTTCGCCATCCCGCCAGAATGCCATGCAGGTCCCAGCCGGCCGCGATCAGGACGGCACGCTGCGGCACGCTGCTCACGGCACGGCCAGGCGGCCCGGTGCGGCGCCGGGCCTCGGCCGGCCCGGGCCCGGCTCAGGGCGTCGGGGTGACCGACTGCTCCGAGCCCGGCCCGCCCGGGGTCGGCGTGGCCGACGGGGCTGACGACGGGCTGGACGACACCGAGGCGGTCGGCGACGGCGCCGTGGCCGACGGTGTCGCGGCGGACGGCGAGCTCGACACCGCCGGGCTGCTGGACCGGCTGGTGGGCGTGCTGCTGGACGGCGGGGTGGCCGGCTGGCTGTGGCGGCCGCTGCCGCCCACCAGGCTGCCCACGCTCGTGCCCGTGCCGGGCTTGCCCCACACGGCGGAGTTCAGCGGCTTGCCCACGGACAGCTCGATGATGGTGATCACCACCACGGCGCCGAGGAACAGGCCCAGCGCGACGCCGCCGTAGGCCAGCCAGCGCCGCCGGCTGATGTCACGCCACCACGGCCCGCCGCCGCTGCCCCCGGCGCCACCCGCGGGCACCGCGCCGCTGAGGTCGCCGGTGGCGTGCTCGCTGGCCGTGTGGCGGCCCGGCTCAGCTCCCGGCCGGCCCGGCCCGGCGTCCGGCCGGCCCGGCCACCGGCCAGTGGCGGCCGGGAAGACGTAGGTCTCGGTGGCGTCGGCTGAGGTGTCCCGGCGGCGGCTGCCGTACGGGCTGGTCACCGTCTCGCGGGCGGCCGCCCCGGCCGCGATCGTCTCGGTGGCCGCCGGGCCCGGCTGAGCCTGATCCGCCGGGTGCGCCGCGGTGTGCCGGGCGTGCTGGCCGGTCTGCCGGGTCTTCAGCACTTCCCCGGCCGCCTTGAGCCCTTGCTGGGAACGTCTCAGGTAGTGCCGGTAGACCTCGGTTCCCGTGGTGCTGGCGATGCTGCCGACCGCGGCGCCGGCCAGCGTCCCGCCGACGCCGAGGTAGGACGCCAGGACCGCGCCGGTCAGGGTGGCCAGCAGGCTGGCGGTGATCTGGATGGGACTCAGCTGGAGCCCGCCCGGCCGGCTCATGAACTATCCCCCTTCGCCGGGTCAGCTCCCGCCAACCGGCACGGAGGCCGTAGCCGCTCGGGGGGAGGGGACGACTGCCGTCCGGACACGAGCTTATGCGCGCATGTCCGGCTGGCTCCCCGGAACCGGCCATCCGGCGCAGATCGGCCGCTTCCCAGGCATCAGGGATGCCCGCCAGTCACACTGCACTGCCCCGTCGCGGCGCTACCAAACACCGTGCTCACCTGCTGGAAGCGGGCTCGCCCCGCTGCTGTGTGGCCGACGTCACAGGATCCGGCGGCACGCCCCGGGCCGCCCCGGTATCCGGCCGCTACCGTCGGGGAATGACCGACGTCCTGGTGATCGGGGCCGGCGTGACCGGCCTCACGACAGCCATCTGCCTGGCCGAGGCCGGGCTGCAGGTGCAGATCATGGCGGCCGAGCTGCCCGGGCGGACCACGTCGGCGGTGGCCGGCGCGATCTGGGGGCCGCACCTGGTCGAGGACAGCGACCGGGTCACCCGGTGGTGCGCCGATACGCTCAGCGTGCTGACCGGGCTGTCCGGCGCCGGTGTCCGGCTGGCCAGCGGGATGATGGCCAGCCGGGCGGCCGGCCGCGGCCCGGAATTGCCCGCCGAGCTGGCCCGCGTGGGCGGCGGGATCGGGCCGTGCCCCGCGGCGGACCTGCCGGCCGGCTTCGCCGCTGGCTGGCGGTACACCGCCCCGGTCGTCTCGATGCCGGTGTACCTGGATTACCTGCTCGGCCGGTTCGGCCAGGCCGGCGGTGAGCTGCGCACCGGGACCGTGGCCTCGCTGGCCGGGGCGGCCGCCGGCACAGCCGCCCCGGTCATCGTGAACTGCACCGGGACCGGGGCATACAGCCTGGTGCCTGATCCCGCGGTCACCCCGTACCGCGGCCAGGTCGTGGTGGCCGAGAACCCGGGCCTGACCGAGTTCTTCATCGGCCAGCCCGACGAGGAACACGAGCTGGTCTACGTGTTCCCGCACGACGGCCGGGTGGTGCTGGGCGGCACCGAGGTGGCGGGCGACTGGTCGGCCGAGCCCGACCCGGGCACGGCCCGCCGGATCCTGCGCGACTGCGCCGCGGTCGACCCCCGGCTGGCCACCGCCCGGGTCATCGAGCACCGGGTCGGGCTGCGCCCAGCCCGCCCCCAGGTCCGGCTGGAGGCCGAAGCCGCGGTGGCCGCCGACGGCCGCCGCCAGCACCTGGTGGTGCACAACTATGGCCACGGCGGCGCCGGGGTCACGCTGTCCTGGGGCTGCGCCCGCGAGGTAGCCGGCCTAGTCACCCAGCTGGCCTAGAAGCCCGGGAATACCTTGCGCAACCGGTCCAGCTCCACCCCGTCCGCGGTATAGGCCGGGGTGTGCTCCGGGTCCAGCCGACCGTAGAACAGCCGGAGCAGCGCCTCGGTGGGCAGCTCGATCACGCCGTCCACCTCGGTCCCGTCCACCCAGTCAGACAGCGTCACCGGCTCGCCCACGTCGAGCACGTAGTCCCGGTCCGGGCTGGTGGTGCGCAGCCGGACCCGGAACGCGTCACCCGCAGGCTTGGCCACGAACGGGAGCAGCTGGGTGATCTGCTCGAGGATCTCCGGCACGGCATCCGGTGCCACTACCGCCGCCGGGTCGGCGGTCACCGCCACGTCCCAGGTGTGCATGGCGTGCTCGCTGAGCCGGAGCCGGACCAGCCCGGCCGCGTCCAGCTGGCGGCCGAAGAGGTCCAGCCGGATCACCGCGAGCTGGTCGCCGGTGAGCGCCTCCAGCCCGCTTACGTGCTGTTCGTCCCAGGTCAGGCAGTCGGCGGCCTGGGCCTCCGGGGTCCGGCTGTTCCACGCGTCCCAGACCTGCTGGAACGCCTCCCGGTCCATCTCATCGTTGCCGCCGAGCGCAGCGGGCAGGTTCAGGGTGGCGATCTCCGCCCCGCTGCCCAGGTGGGACAGGACCTGGGCGATGGTCCAGTCGCGGTCGTAGGACTGCGCGCGCAGCTGGCCCGGGCCGAGCGGCTCAACCAGGCCGGCCAGCCGGTCATGGGAGTTGCGCAGGACGCCAATCAGCGTCCGGGGATCAGAGCTCACGACTGGGTCTCCGTTCGGTCTGCTGTGCTTGCCACCACAGTGTCGGCTAACAAGCCGGGTCCTGGCCCTAGGGTGTGAGGAATGCGGATCGGATTCGGCGCCCCGGTGTCGGGCGTGTGGGCCACCCCGGACAATCTTGCCGCGTTCGCGGCCAGCGCGGAGGCGGCCGGGTACGCCTCGCTGTGGACGTTCCAGCGGCTGATGGTGCCGGAAGGCTCGGCTATGGAGCCGGTGTACCACAGCGTGCTCGACCCGATGGTGGCCCTGGGCTTCCTGGCCGGGGTGACCAGCCGGATCCGGCTCGGGGTGGCGGTGCTGAACACGCCGTACCTCGCGCCCGGTTACCTGGCCAAGATGGCCGCGACCGCGGACGTGCTGTCCCGTGGCCGGCTCGACCTGGGCCTGGGCATCGGCTGGCTGCCGGAGGAGTTCACCGTGGCTGGCGCCAGCATGGCCCAGCGCGGCCCGCGCACGGCCGAGTACCTCGAGGTCCTGCGCCGGGCCTGGGCGGACGGGGTGGCCGAGTTCAGCGGCCAGTACTACCAGCTGCCCGCGGGCCGGATGGCGCCCAAGCCGGTGCAGCAGCCCGGGCCGCCCATCCTGCTGGCCGGCCTGGTGCCGGCCGCGCTGCAGCGGGCCGGGCGGCTGGCCGATGGCTGGGTCACGTCCAGCCGCACCGACCTGTCCCGGATCGCCGAGGGGATCGCGGTGGTCCGGGCGGCCGCCGAGGAGGCGGGCCGCGACCCGGACTCGATGCGGATCGTGTGCCGCGGCGTGGTCCGGGCCGGGGCGGCGGTTACCGTGCCGGAGGGCGGCGGCCGGCTGCTGCTGTCCGGCAGTTACCCGGACATCCGCGCCGACGCGCAGTGGCTGGCCGGGCAGGGCGTGACCGAGCTGTTCTACGACCTGAACTGGGATCCGCTGGTCGGCTCCCCCACCGCCGACCCGGTCGGCGCGGTGGCACGGGCCGAGGAGATCCTGGCCGAACTGGCCCCGGGGCGGGACAGCTAACCACGGGGCTGAAACATCCATGTCGTTCAGAACGCCAGCTGGTGGCCAGGGCTGGAGGATCTGCGCGCTGCCGCCGGGGCAGGTGTCTTAGCCGTCAGCGGGGCGCAGGCCGGCCTGCAGCGCGATGGCGGCCGCCTCGGTCCGGCTGGCCGCACCCAGCTTGGCCAGGATGTTGGACACGTGCACGCTGGCCGTCTTGGGCGCGATGAACAGCGCGGCGGCGATCTCGCGGTTGCTCCGCCCGGCAGCCAGCAGCCGCAGCACCTCCCGCTCCCGGGCGGTCAGCCCGGCCAGCGCGTCCGGTGCGGCCCCCGGCGGTCCCCCGGGCCGGTGACCCAGCCGGGCCCGGCGGCCGAGATCCTCCAGCGCGGCCTGGAGCGGCGCCGCGCCCAGGCCGGCGGCGGCCGCAACGGCCCGGTCCCATTCCCGCTCGGCGTCGGCGCGGTTCCCGGCCTCGGCCAGCGCCTCGGCCAGCCGCCACCGGGACCGCGCGGTCTCGTAGACGAAGTCCGGGCTGAACACCGCGACCACCGCCTGCCACGCCGCCGGGTCGTTGTCCCCGCGCGCCCGGCCGAATTCGGCCTCGGCCCGGGCCAGCCAGCCCCGGCCCTCCACGCCGAGCACGAACCGGGGCCGGGCCGGGTAGGCCGCGCCCTCCCGGGCCGCGTCGAGCAGTACCTGGGCCGCGTCCACCTCGGCCTGCGCGGCCTGCTGGTCACCGGCGGCGCGGGCCCGGCGGGCCCGGTCGGCCCGCGCGGCCAGCCCGACCGCGGCGACCCGGATGACCGGCGGCGCGTAACCCTTGGCCGAGCCGCCCCAGCCGGCCAGCGTCGCCGCCACCTCGGCCAGCACGGTCGGGTAGTCCGCCCGCCATAGCGCATGCTCGGCCAGCAGGCCGCGGGCGATATAGGCGGCGAAGCTGTCGGCGGCCCAGAACGGTTCCAGCCAGGCCCGGCGCTCGGCCACCGCGGGGCGGCCCCGGGCCACGTCCAGGAACAGCGCCATAGCCGACAGCCGGGCCTCGGCCACCGAGGTGACCCGCACGCCGAAACCGTCGGCCAGCTGCTGCGCATGATCCCAGCAACCGTCCGCGAAGTGGGCCAGGTAGTGCATGTACTGCAGGTCCAGGCCATACGGGGCCAGGCCCAGACCGTCCGCCTCGGCCCGCCGCACCCCCTCGTGCGCGGACTCGGCCGCCAGGGCGATATCCCCGTGTTCCAGCCGGGCCCGGGTCACCTGGAACACGGCGCGCAGTTCCACGCCCAGCATGGCGTGCGCCAGGGCCTGCCCGTAGGCCTGGGTGAACAGTTCGATGGCCTGCCCCGGCTGGCCGGCCTGCTCGGCCAGCAGGCCCATGGTGACCAGGGCGTCCGCCTCCACGCCGGGCTTACCGGCGGCCCGGGCCGCGGCGGCGGCCTCTTCGGCGCGGCGGGCCGCGGCGGTCTCATCGCCGCTGTACATCAGGGCCTGCGCGTGGGTGGACAGCGCCCGGGCGTGCTCCCGGCTGGGCGGGACGTCCGGGAGCATGCCCACCGCGGTGCGGGCGGCGGCTTCCGCCTCAGCCGCCGCGTCCATCTCGAGCAGGTAGTAGGCGAGCCGTTCGTGCACCCGGGAGGCGAGCACCGGGTCGGAGCTCTCGCTCAGGAAGCCGCGGGTCTGCTTGAGCTGCTGCACGGCCCGCGGCACGTCCCCGCTGGACGCGGCGCAGTTCGCGGAGCGCAAGGCCAGCGTGCCGCGGCCCTGCCCGGCCAGCTTCGCCGGCTCGCTGACCCGGTCCCACAGCGCGAGCGCGGCGTCGTAGTGCTGGTGCGCCTCGGCCGGCGCGGCCAGCTGTTCCGCTTCCTGGCCGGCCCGCACCGACGCGGCGAACGCGCCGGGAATGTCGTGGCTGGCCAGGCAGTGGTGAGCCAGCTCGGCGGCCGAGCCGGGCACCGCGGCCAGCCGGGCCGGGTCGGCCAGCAGCTCCGCGATCCTGGCGTGCAGCCGGGTCCGTTCCCCGGGCAGCAGGTCCTCGTACAGCGCTTCCCGGATCAGCGCGTGCCGGAACGTGTACTCATCCGGGCCGGCCAGCAGCAGCTGGCTGGCCACCGCTTCGCGGACCGCATCCTCGTACCCGGCCTCGTCCAGCCCGGACGCCTCCCGCACCACGTCGTCGTCGATGTGCCGGCCCGCCACCGCGGCGGCCCGCAGCACCTGCTGCGCGGCTCCCGACAGCCGTTCCACCCGGGCCAGCAGCAGCCCGGCCAGCCCGCTGGGCAGCGGCGGGCCGCCCGCACTGCCCGGCCCCGGATCCACGGCCCCCGGCTCGGCCAGCAGCGGCCCGGCGGGCAGCGTGCTGGCCGACAGCAGCTCCTCGGCGTAGTACGGGTTGCCCTCGGCCCGGGCCACGATGCGGTGCAGCGCGGCCTGGTTCAGCGGGGCCGGGGCCAGCGCGGTCAGGTGGTCCGTCATGTCCTGGTAGCCGAGCGGCCCCAGCTCGATGGCGGCCACGCTGGGCAGCCGGAGCAGCTCCGCCACCACCGGGCGGAGCGGGTGGCGGCGGTGCAGGTCGTCAGTGCGGAACGTGCCCACCACGGCGACCCGCTCCCGGTGCAGCACCCGGCTGAGGAACGTGACCAGGTCCCGGGTGGACCGGTCGGCCCAGTGCAGGTCCTCCAGGATCAGCAGCACCGGGCGGGTCGCGGCCAGCTCGGTGAGCAGCCCGAGCACCGCGCCGAACAGCTGCTGCTGGGCCAGCCCGTTGATCTCCCCATCGGCCGGGGCGGCGGCCCGGTCGGGCAGCAGCCGGTTCAGCACGGGCCGGGCGGCCAGCGCGTCGCCCAGCAGGCCCGCGTCCGGGCCGGTGCCGCCCTCCCGCAGCGCGTCGGCCAGCGGCAGGTACGGGATGCTGTCGCCGAGCTCGGCGCACCGGCCGGACAGCACCAGGAAGCCACGTTCCGCTGCCCGCCCGGCCAGCTCGCTGACCAGCCGGGTCTTGCCCACCCCGGCATCCCCGCTGACCAGCGCGTGGGCCGGGTGCCCGGCGCGGGCATCATCCAGCAGGCCGAGCAGGCGGGTCAGTTCACCGTCCCTGCCGACCAGCCGTTCCGACCCAGGCCGCAGCACAGAACAAGTATCACAGGCCAGGCAAGGGCGTTAATCAGATACTCGCTCAGCGCGGAGCAAACGGTTACTTTCCTCCCGCGGCGCTCAGCTGGGCACGAAGCTCGCGGGTTCCTGCTCCCCGCGGTGCGGCTGCGGGGGGATACTGCATACATGGACAGCCGAAGCGATGGCCCGGGCGAAGACCCGGCTGTTTCCTACCAGGCTGCCGTGCCTGGCACGCCGGTGCTCACCCGCAGCGGCACGGAGATCGGCACCGTGGAGCACGTCCTCCAGGTGCCCGAGCTCGACGTGTTCGACGGCATTGTGATCGCCACTGACTGGGGGCTCCGGTTCATCGACGCCGACCAGGTAGAGCTGATCACGATCCGGTACGTGCGGTGCAGCCTGGACGACGCCGAGGCCGCCAAGCTGCCCCCGCCGGACGGGCCGCCGGTGTTCCGGGTCAACGCGCTGGAGGACATCGGCCCGTCGCTGCACGACCGGCTGGGCCGGATGTTCCGCCGCCCGCACTGGACCCAGGAGAAGTAGCCGCGCGGCGCGAAACCCGGGCGCGCCGGCCCGGGCCGATGCGCTACCCTGGCCGCCATGAGTACCAATTCCCGCCCCGCTGCCCATGGCCCTGGGTCCACGGCGCAGTGGCACGCCAGCCCCGCGATGCCCGCCAAGCCGGCGCTTGACGGCATCGAGGAGAAGTGGTCGCGCCGGTGGGAAGAGCAGGCCGTAGTACAAGTTTGACGCTGCCGCGCCGCGGGCGCGCGTCTTCTCCATCGACACTCCCCCGCTTACGGTCAGCGGGGCGCTGCACATCGGGCATGTCTGCTCGTTCACCCACACCGATACGGTGGCGCGCTTCCACCGGATGCGCGGCCGGGCGGTGTTCTACCCGATCGGCTGGGACGACAACGGCCTGCCCACCGAGCGCCGGGTGCAAAACTACTTCCACGTCCAGTGCGATCCCGCGCTGCCCTATGACCCGGCGTTCGTCCCGCCGGGGCGGCCCGCGGGCGACCCGGTCCGGATCTCCCGGCGCAACTTCACCGAGCTGTGCGAGCGGCTGACCGACCTGGACGAGCAGGCGTTCGAGCAGGTCTGGCGGCGGCTCGGGCTGTCCGTGGACTGGTCCGCCCAGTACCGGACCATCGGCGAGGTGGCCCGGGCCGTGTCGCAGCGGGAGTTCCTGCGCAACCTGGCCCGCGGCGAGGCGTACCTGGCCGAGGCGCCGGCGCTGTGGGACGTCGCGTTCCGCACCGCGGTGGCCCAGGCCGAGCTGGAGGACCGGGAGGTGGCCGGCCGTTACTTCCGGCTCGCGTTCCGCGGCCCGGACGGCGCCCCGGTGCCGGTGGCCACCACCCGTCCCGAACTGCTGCCCGCCTGTGTGGCGCTGGTCGCCCACCCGGACGACCAGCGGCACGCGGCGCTGGCCGGCGCCACCGTGACCACGCCGCTGTTCGGTGTGCCGGTGCCGGTGCTGACCCACCGGCTGGCCGACCCGGGCAAGGGCACCGGCATCGCCATGGTGTGCACGTTCGGCGACATGGCCGACGTGACCTGGTGGCGCGACCTGGACCTGCCGGCCCGGCCGGTGCTCGGCCCGGACGGCCGCCTGCTGGCCACGCCGCCCGCCGCGATCACCAGCCGGCCCGGCCGGGCCGCCTACCGGCAGCTGGCCGGCGCCACCCTGGCCGAGGCCCGGCAGCGGACCGAGGCGCTGGCCCGGGCGTCCGGTGACCTGCTCGGTGAGCCCGAGCCGGTGACCCACCCGGTGAAGTTCTACGAGAAGGGCGACACCCCGCTCGAGATCATCACCACCCGGCAGTGGTACCTGCGCAACGGCGGCCGGGACGATGGCCTGCGCGCCGCGCTGACCGGCTGCGGCCGGGAGATCAGCTGGCATCCGGAGTACATGCGGGTGCGCTACGAGAACTGGGTGGACGGGCTGACCGGCGACTGGCTGGTCAGCCGCCAGCGCTACTTCGGGGTGCCGATCCCGGTCTGGTACCCGCTGGACGGCGACGGCCAGCCACGCTACGACCAGCCCATCCCGGCCCAGGACAGCGCGCTGCCGGTGGACCCGGCGGCCGAGCCGCCGCCCGGGTACGCGCCGGCGCAGCGCGGCCAGCCGGGCGGATTCGCGGCCGACCCGGACGTGCTGGACACGTGGGCCACGTCCTCGCTGACCCCACGGATCGCGGCCGCGTCGGCCCCGGGGGTCAGCCTGGACCAGATCTACCCGATGGACATGCGGCCGCAGGCCCACGAGATCATCCGGACCTGGCTGTTCTACACCGTGCTGCGCGCCTACCTCGCGGATGGCAGCGTGCCGTGGCGGCACGCGGCCATCTCCGGCTGGATCCTGGACCCGGACCGGAAGAAAATGTCCAAATCCCGGGGCAACGTGGTGACCCCGATGGACTCACTGCGCCGGCACGGGTCCGACGCGGCGCGCTACTGGGCGGCCAGCGGCCGCCTCGGCACCGATATGGTCTTCGATCCGGCCCAGCTGCGGGTGGGGCGCAGGCTCGCCATCAAGATTCTGAACGCCAGCCGGTTCATCCTGTCGCTCGGCGCTGGCCCGGGGAACGGCTCTGCTGGCCCGGGGGGGCGACCCCCGGGACCCCCCGACAGCCGCCCCGCGCCGAGGCCAGCGGAGCCGGCCGTGGCGACCAGGCCGGCCAGGTCACCCATCTCCTGGACCGGGCCATGCTGGGGCGGCTGGCCGGCGTGGTGGAGACCTGCACGGCCGCGTTCGAGGACTACGACCACACCCGGGCACTGCGCGAGACGGAGTCGTTCTTCTGGTTCTTCTGCGACGACTACCTGGAGCTGGTCAAGTCGCGCGGCTACCGGGAGCACGGCGCCCAGGCTGCTGACTCGGCCATCGCCGCGCTGCGCACTGCGCTGTCCGTGCTGCTCAGGCTGTTCGCGCCGGTACTGCCGTTCGTCACCGAGGAAGTGTGGTCCTGGTGGCAGGACGGGTCCATCCACCGGGCCGCGTGGCCCGATCCGGCCGAGCTGCGGGCGCTGGCCGGCCGGGCCGACCTGGCCGTGCTGGCCACCGCCTCGGCGGCCATCGGCGCGGTGCGCGGGGCCAAGTCAGCGGCCCGGCTGTCCATGCGGGCCCCGGTCCGCAAGCTGGTCATCTCGGCCGGGGAGGACAGCCTGGCCGGGATCCGCGCCGTGCTGGGCGACATCCAGGCGGCGGGCAAGGTGGAACAGGTGATGGTGGTCCCGTCGGGCTGCCCGGAACCGGTGCATCACGTCACGCTGTAATGCCCGGGGGGGGGCGACCCCCGGACCCCGATCGCTGTATCTGTCCGGGGGGACAACCCTCCCCTGGACCCCCCGATCGCCGCTATGCGCCGAACGCCGGCTCGGCGGGCACCCGCCTGCGGCGGGCCCCGCCTCGCCGGCGCGCCCTCACCGCACCCCTCTGGACCCGCCCCGCCTCGCCGGCGCCCCCTCACCGCACCCCTCTGGACCCGCCCCGCCTCGCCGGCACGCCTTCACCGCACCCCTGGCCCCGCCCCGCATGGTCGGCGTGGTGCGTCATTCGGTGGGCGGCGGCTGGTGCGCAGCGATGCGCAGCGATGCGCAGCTCGCGGAACGAGACGCTGAACCCGGGTCCGTCCGGGGCGGCGCACATCACCCCGGCCAGCAGCTCGCTGTCCGGCGGCAGGTAGACCAGCGCGGCCAGCTCCGGGGTGCCGTCCCCGGTGGTATAGCGGATCTCCACCGCGTCACCGCGCCGGGACAGCCGCAGCGCGATGTCGTCCGCGCCGTCCGGCAGGCTGGCCACGGCCCAGCTGGACATGCCCAGGGTGAGCACCGTGCTGAGCCGGGGGTGGCCCTCGAAGAACTCCACCCCGGTCTTCAGCCAGGTGTGCTCGTCGGCCCGGAGCATCACGCCGGCCTGGTCGTACTGGCTGGCCCAGTTGCCCCGGACCCGGACCGCGACGTCCAGGTCCCCGGCCAGCACCTCACCGTAGACGTGGCCGCTGTCCCGGATGTAGCCGTAGCCGGTCACCCGCCAGAAATCGGTGCCCGGATCGACGCTGACCTGCAGAACGTCGTCGGTCCGCTGCCAGCTGGCTGGCTCGTTCAGCCACTCCATGTGCGCTGCCTCCGTGCTCTTCCCGGACCGAGGTTAGCGGAGCGAGGCCGGCTAATCTCACCCGCATGGATAAGGTGCGCCGAACCGATACTGAATGGCGCGAGCAGCTCACCCCGGACGAGTACCGGGTGCTGCGCGAAGCGGGCACCGAGGCCCCGTTCACCGGCGAGTACACCGACACCAGGACCGAGGGCGTCTACCGGTGCCGGGCCTGCGGGGCGGAACTGTTCCGGTCCGACGCCAAGTTCGAATCGCACTGCGGCTGGCCCAGCTTCTACCAGCCGACCGAGGCGGACGCGGTGCTGCTGCTGGAGGATGACTCGCTGGGCATGCGCCGGGTGGAGGTGCGCTGCGCAGCGTGTGACTCGCACCTCGGGCACGTGTTCGAAGGTGAGGGTTACCCGGTGCCAACCGGCCAGCGCTGGTGCATCAACTCGGTGTCGCTCAGCCTGGAGCCCGCCGAAGGCTGACCAGCCATTCCGCCCGGGTATCGCTAAGTTTCCCCACACGGGGGTAATGTCCCAGGTAGCGCGGGCGTGGGACACACTCTCCGGGGGGCGCCGTGGGGAACATAATGGCTGGGCTGGCGCGGTTCGCGGTCCGGTTCCGCTACTTCATCATCGCTTTCTGGATCATCGCCGGGGCGCTGTGCATCACGCTGTTCCCGTCACTGAGCAGCGCGGTCAACACCGACAACAGCTCGTTCCTGCCGTCCACGTCGCCGAGCATCCACGCGCTCAACCTGGCTGCCCCGTTCCAGCCCGCCAACGACACCACCGGCACGCTGGTCGTGCTGGGCAAGTCCAAGCTGTCCAGCAGCGACCAGCAGGCGGTCACCAACCTGCAGCAGAAGATCGCCAAGGACAACCACGTGGTGTCGGTGTCCGACCAGGGGCTGTCGAAGGACGGCCGGGTGGACAAGGCGCAGGTCATCTTCAACGTGCAGACGTCCAGCACCGACGCGTCGCCCACCGTCGCCGCCGTGCGCAGCACGATGAGCATTTTCAAGCTGCCGTCCGGGCTGTCCAGCTACCTGACCGGGCAGCTGCCCAGTGCGGTGGACAACCAGAACTCCCAGGCGCACGCGCAGAAGCTGACCGCCGACCTGTCCATCCTGGTCATCCTGATCATGCTGATCATCGTGTTCCGCGCGGTGGCCGCGCCGCTGGTCATCCTGCTGCCCGCCATCTGGGTGCTGTACATGTCCGGCGGCATCATCGCCGAGGCGTCCAAGGCCGGCCTGCAGGTGTCCACCATCACCGAGACCATGCTGACCGTGCTGCTGCTCGGCGCGGGCACCGACTACGGCCTGTTCTTCATCATGCGGGTGCGTGAGGAACTCGCCGACGGCAAAACTGCCCACCAGGCAATCGAGGATGCCGGCCGCTACGTGGGCGAGTCGATCACGTTCTCCGCCGGTACCGTCATCGTGGCCCTGCTCACCCTGCTGCTGGCCACGTTCGGGCTGTACTCCGGGCTGGGACCGGCGCTGGCCCTGGGCGTGTTCCTGATGCTGGTGGCCGCGCTCACCCTGATCCCCGCGCTGCTGGGGGTGTTCGGCACGGCGGTGTTCTGGCCCCGCCTGCCGCGGCCGGCCAAGCAGGAGGGACTGTACGCCCGGATGGCTGACCATGTCATCGCGCACCCCGTGCTCACCCTGATCGGCGGCGTGGTGTTCCTCGGCGTACTCGGCCTGTTCACGTTCGGGTACACCTCCAGTGGCTTCGGCGGCCAGACCACCGGCCCGTCCGGCAGCCAGTCGGCTAACGGCACCAACGTGATCAACAGCCACTACCCGCCCGCGGTGGCCAACCCGACCCAGGTGCTGATGGTGTTCAAGTCGTCGGTGTGGAAGGACCTCACCCCGGCCAGCGACGCGGAGAGCGACCTGGGCAAGAAGTCTGTGTTCGCGTCGGTCACCGGCCCGTTCGACCCGAACGGGACCACGCTCACCCCCAGCCAGCTGAGCAGCCTGTACACCCAGCTGGGGCCGCCCGGCAAGCTGCCCGCCACCGAGCCGGCCGGCACCCCGGTGCCAGCCGACCAGTACGAGCTGTACCGGGCCGAGGCCCAGTTCATCAGCCCGGACGGCAAGACCGTGCAGTACTACACGTCGCTCAAGGCGGGCTCGCCATCCAGCACCGCGGCGCTGAACGCGACTCCCGCGGTGCGCAGCGCGGTCACCAGCGTGCAGCACTCGGTGGGCGCGGTGGACAGCGGCGCGGCCGGGCTGGCACCGTCGTCCTACGACGTGAGCAGCGTGTCGCAGAGCGACCTGACCAAGCTCGTGCCAGTGGTGGTGGTGCTGCTGGCCATCCTGCTCGGGCTGCTGCTGCGCAGCGCGGTGGCACCGCTCTACCTGGTCGCTACCGTGCTGCTCAGCTACTTCGCCGCCCTCGGCCTGGCGGTGCTTATCTTCCAGTTCGCCGCCGGTGAGTCAGGGCTGAACTTCGTGCTCCCGTTCCTGTTGTTCGTGTTCCTGATGGCGCTGGGTGAGGACTACAACATCCTGGTCATGAGCCGGATCCGGGAGGAGGCGCAGCGCGGGCCGCTGCGGGCCGCGGTGCGCACCGCCTCGCACCACACCGGCACCACCGTGACCTCGGCCGGGCTGATCCTCGCGGCCACGTTCGGCGTGGCCGGGGTGACCGGGGCGACGACCCAGATCAAGCAGCTCGGCACGGCCATCGCGCTCGGCGTGCTGCTCGACACGTTCCTGGTCCGCACGCTGATGGTGCCGTCCATCGTGGTGCTGTGCCGCCGCTGGAACTGGTGGCCGTCGCCGCTGTTCCGGCGGGCCGCCCAGTTCGAGGCCGCCCCCACCGCCACCGCCGGAGTCAAAGCCTGAGCCCTACCGGTACCGCGGAATCGCGCCGGCGGGGGGATCCGGGGGTCGCCCCCGGAAGTCAGAGCTTGTACCCGAAGTCGCGGAGCAGCTGATGCCGGGCCGCGGCGTCAGCGTCCGTCTCCACGCCCACCGGGGGCAGGCCATCGATGACTCCGGCCACGCCACGGCCGTCGCCGGCCGTGACCACGATGATCTGCACCGGGTTGGCCGTGGCACAGAACACCGTGCACACCTCCGGTACCGCCTGGACCTGGTTCATCACGCTGATTGGGAAGCCGTCCCTCAGCATGATCACGAAACAGTGCCCGGCCGCGATGGCCTGGGCGGCGTGCACCGCCAGGCTGGTCAGCTCCGCGTCGTTGCCGGACCGGCGGATCAGCCGGGCGTGCGACGCCTCGCAGAACGCGACGCCGAACCGGAGCTGCGCGCTGGCCCCGGCCAGCACCTCGTGCACATCCTCCACGGTCTTGATGAAGTGCGCCTGGCCGATGATGACGTTGACGTCCTCCGGCTTGTCCACCGGAACCACTTCGAACCCGGCCACGGTAGCGGGCATGTGACACCTCCCTGGGTCTGCCCGCCCATCATCGCGCCGATGCCCCGCTGCCCGGGGCGACCAGGCCGGATTCGTAGGCCAGCACCACCGCTTGAGCCCGGTCGCGCAGGCCCAGCTTGGCCAGGATGCGGCCGATGTGGGTCTTGGTCGTCTGCTCGGCGATGACCAGCGTGTCGCTGATCTCGGCGTTGGACAGGCCGCGCGCGATCAGCCGCAGTACCTCGGTCTCCCGCTGGGTGAGCGCGGTGAGCGGGCGCGGCACCGGCGCGTCAGAGCGGGGCTGGCTGGCGAAGCCGGCGATCAGCCGCCGGGTCACCGACGGGGCGAGCAGGGCGTCGCCCGCAGCCACCACGCGGACCGCGTGCACCAGCTCGGCGGCCGTGGCGTCCTTAAGCAGGAAACCGCTGGCCCCAGCGCGCAGTGCCTCGTAGACGTACTCGTCCAGGTCGAATGTGGTCAGCATCAGCACCCGCGGCTGGCCCGGGCTGGCCGTCGACAGGATCGCCCGGGCCGCTTCCAGGCCGTCCATGACCGGCATCCGGACGTCCATCAGCACCACGTCCGGCCGCAGGTGCCGGGTCAGCCGGACCGCGTCGGCACCGTCCGCGGCCTGGCCCACCACCACCAGGCCAGGCTGGGCGGCGAGCACCGCGGCGAAGCCCTCGCGGACCATGGCCTGATCGTCGGCGATCAGGCACCGGGTGGTCCCGCCGGCCGCCCCGTCACCGCCGGTCATGCCGGGCCGCCGAGCGGGAGCATGGCCGACACCACGAATCCGCCATCCGGCGCCGGGCCAGCTGACAGCGACCCGCCGAGCAGCGCCACCCGTTCCCGCATCCCGGCCAGCCCGTGCCCCGACCGGGACCCGTTCCCGGCCCCGGTTGCGGACCCGTTCCCGGCCGGCCCGGCGGCGGGGCCGTTGGCCACCCGGAGCAGTACCGCGTGATCGTCGTGGCCGACCGACACGGTGATCGCGGCCCCGGGCGCATGCTGGCTGGCGTTGGACAGCGATTCCTGCACGATCCGGTACGCGCACACCCCGACACCGGACGGCACCTGGCCCAGCGTGGCCCACAGGGACAGCTCGACCGGCACCCCGGCCCGCCGCGCCGTCTCGACCAGCGCGGGCCGCGGCCGGCCAGGCCACTGCACCCGGGCATCCGGCTGGCCTGGCTGTTCGCCCTGAGCCGGCGCCTGCCGGCCGCCGGGGCGGTGATCCTGGCCAGCGCCGTCGCGCTGCGCATCGCGCTGGCCGCCGGGCACTGGGACACCTACGGCGCCCTGCAGTTGCCGCTGGTCTTCGAGGCGGTGGCCGCGGCAGCCATCGCGGTCGCCGCGGCCAGCCCGCTCGGCGAGCCAGAACGGCTGACCGGCCGGTGGCTGCCGGTGCTGCGGCTGGCCAGCGCGCTGGTGCTGACCGGGCTGGCGGCCGGCGCGCTGGCCACCGCCGGGGCAGGCGCGCCGCTAGCCGGCGGCACCCTGGATGTGCTGCGCAACGTGGCCGGGCTCACCGGCCTGGGCCTGCTCGGCGCGGCCGCGCTGGGCGGCGGCCTGGCCTGGGCCGGCCCGGTGGCCTACCTGATGGTGGGTGCGTACGCGCTGTACACCCAGTGGCACCCGCCCGCGCTCAGCACGCCGTGGATCTGGGCCGCCCGCCCGCCGCACGATCTCGGCGCGGCGGTCTGCGCCGGGCTGGTGTTCCTGGCCGGCCTGGCCGCCGCCGCGGTGTACGGCGCCCGCGACCCGGCCGGCGAGTGAGGCCTGGCCGGGCTGGGCCGGCCCGGGAATGATGGGGCCGGGAGGTCGGATGAACCATCAGGTGAGCATCGCTGACGTGGCCGCCCGGCCAACCGTGGTGGTGGCCGCGGCGACCACCTGGCCGGAGTTCCCGGCGCTGTGGAAGGATCTGCTCGATGAGGTCTGGGCCTGCCTGCGGGCGGGCGGGATCACCCGCGGCGGCCGGAACATCATGCTGTACCGCGACGACGTGCCGCATGTCGAGGTCGGCGTGCTGCTGGGCCAGCCCGGCCCGCTCACCGGCCGGGTGGTGGCCTCGGCCCTGCCCGCGGGCCGGGTGGCGATGACTGTGCACCGCGGGTCCTACGCGGGCCTGGCCGCGGCACACCGTGCCGTGCTGGACTGGTGCGCCACACAGCGGCTGCGCCCGGCTGGCCCGCGGTGGGAGATCTACGGGCCGCACCACGACGACCCGGCGGAGGTGTGGACCGAGGTCCACTGTCTGCTGGAGCGCTAGGCGAGCGCGGCGACCAGCTCGTGGACGGGCTTGCGGCGGCCGGTGTAGAACGGGATCTCCACCCGGGTGTGCAGCCGGGCCCGGGCGCTGCGCAGGTGCCGCATCAGGTCCACGATCCGGTGCAGCTCGTCGGCCTCGAACGCGAGCATCCACTCGTAGTCGTTGAGCGCGAAGCAGGCCACCGTGTTGGCCCGGACGTCCGGGTACTCGCGGGCCATCTGGCCGTGCTCGGCGAGCAGCTCGCGGCGCTGCTGCGGGTCCAGCAGATACCAGTCGTAGGACCGGACGAACGGGTACACCGACACGTAGGCCCGCGGCTCCTCGTCGGCCAGGAACGCCGGGATGTGCCCCTTGTTGAACTCGGCGGGCCGGTGCAGCGCCATGACCGACCAGACCGGCTCGCTGGCCCGGCCCAGTGCGGTCCGCCGGAACCGGGCGTACATCTCCTGCAGGTCGTCAGCGGACGGTGCGATCCACCAGAACATGTAGTCCGCGTCGGCCCGCAGCCCCTGCAGGTCGTAGCAGCCGCGGGTGACCACGCCCTTGCCCGCCGCCTGCTGGGACAGCTCGGCCACCTCGTCGGCCAGCCCGTCCCGGCTCAGCCCGGTCACCGACCCGGCCGCCTCCAGCGCACCGGAGCCGGTCACCCGGAACACCGACCACATGGTGTACCGGATCAGCTCGTTCAGGTCACGCGCCTTCAGCCGGTGCGGTGCAGCCTCGGCTGAGCTGACCACGGCTGGGCTCTCCTCAGTTGCTGACATGGCTCCGGTCCTCCTGCAGTGCCGCCACTATCTGGTCTACCGCACCGCGCGCGGTGGCGATGCAGGCGGGGATGCCGACGCCGGCGTACAGTGCGCCGCACACGGCCAGCCTGGGCTGCGTGGCCAGGCTGGCCTGGATCCGGGCCACCCGGTCCAGGTGGCCCACGGTGTACTGCGGCAGCGCCCCGCCCCACCGGGTGACCAGGCTGGCCACCGGCGCGCCGCGGACCCCGGTCGCGGCGGCCAGGTCGGCCGCCGCCAGCGCGGCCAGCTCCGCGTCGCCGGCCTGCAGGATCTGCTCTTCGCCGATCCGGCCCACCGAGCACCGCACGAAGATCAGGCCCGCCGCCTGCTGCTGCAGATGCGGCCACTTCACCGACGAGAACGTGACCGCCTTGACTGGATGGCCGTCCACCGCCGGGACCAGGTACCCGCTGATGTCCGGCCGCTGCGGGAACGCCGCGCGCTGGTAGGCCAGGGTGACGATGGCCATGCTCGCGTAGCTGACCCCGCCGAGTGCGGCCGACGCGGCGGCGGCCGCCGGCACCCCGGCCAGCAGCCGGCTGGCCGGCCGGCCGGGCACGGCCAGGATGACCGCGTCCGCGTCCAGCCACTGCGGGGCGTGCGCGGATCCAATAGTCAGCCGCCAGCCCCGCGCCGTGCGCGCCAGCTGACGCACCATCGCGCCGGTGCGCAGCTCGGCGCAGGATGCCGCGGCCAGGGCAGGCGGCAGCGTGCCGAGCCCGCCGGCCAGGGTGCTGAACACCGGCGGCCGCGGCGCGGACGCCGCGGGCCCGGCCGGGGACGGCGGCAGCAGCGCGGCCGCGGCGGCGGACAGCGTGCCGTGGCGGCGGGCCGCGCTGGCCAGGGCAGGCAGCGTGGCCTCGAAGGACAGCTCCTCGGACCGGCCCGCGTACACCCCGCCGAGCAGCGGGTCGACCAGCCGGTTCACCACTTCCTGGCCAAACCGGGCCGCGACGTAGCCAGCCACCGGGACGTCGCCGTCACGCGCGACGGCGGGCAGGTCCGGCTCGCGGCGGGCCCGGGCCAGCCCGGCGCTGGACAGCAGGCCGGTCTGGGCCAGCTCGCCCGCGTCCGCGGGCACGCCCATGAACTGCCGGGCCGGCAGCGGGCACATCGTGCCCCGGCTCCAGATCCGCGCCGCGGTCGTCCCGGCCGGCACCAGCTCGCCGCCCAGGCCGGCCGCCCCGATCAGGCCGGTGCCTTCTGGCCGCCGCGCCAGCAGCGCCTCGGCACCGACGTCGACCAGGCACCCTGCCACCTCGGCCAGAGCCAGCTTGCCCCCCGGCTGCGGCGCGCCGTCCAGCACGATGACGTCGGCCGGCTCGTCACGGAGGAAGAACGCCGCGGCCAGCCCGGCCACGCCCGCGCCGATGATCGCGATGACGGGCCGGGCCCCGGATTGCTCCACCCGTTCACCCTAAGGGTGCCGGATGCCTGCTGTGGGTACCTCACTATCGGAGGGGCCGGGGTGACGATTTCATATAGCGGCCTGCTGGTGGTGGCGGTGGCCGCCTTTGTGGCACCACTAGTGGCGCGGGCTGTGCCGCGACGGCTGGTGCCCGCGGTCGTGCTGGAGGTCCTGGCCGGCATCGCGGTCGGCCCGCAGGGCCTGAACCTGGTCCAGCCGCGCGGCGCCGCTGAGCTGCTCTACCTGCTCGGCCTGGGCTTCCTGCTCTTCCTGGCCGGCCAGGACGTCCGGCCGGAGCGGTTCCGCGGCCCGACGTTCCGGCTGGCCGGCCTGGCGTTCCTGGTGTCCGGCGCGCTCGCCGTGCCCACCGCGTTCGCGCTGCGGCTGATCGCGCCCGGCGCGGACGTGCGGCTGCTCGCGCTGTGCCTGGTGGCCAGCACGCTCGGCGTGCTGGTCCCGGTGCTGCGCGACGCCGGGGAGATAGCCACTGACTTCGGCCAGCTGATGGTGGTGGCCGGCTCGGTGGGTGAGTTCGGCTCGCTGCTGCTGCTCACCATCCTGTTCTCCGCGCAGCCGGAGTCCACCACCGTGCAGGTGCTGTACGTGCTGGCCATGGGCGCGGCCGCGGTGCTGCTCGGCGTGCTGCTCAAGGCGGCGTGGCGGACCAGGTGGATGGCCCGGACGTTCGCCGACTCCGACGAGGACACCACCCAGCTGCGGGTCCGCGGCGCGTTCGTGGTGCTGCTGGTGTTCACCGCACTGGCCCACGAGTTCGGCGTGGACGCGCTGCTCGGCGCGTTCATCGCGGGCATGGTGGTGGCCGTGTCGGACGGTGACGAGCGGCCCAGCCAGGAGCGTTACCAGGCCAAGCTGCGCGCGATCGGCTACGGGTTCCTGGTCCCGGTGTTCTTCGTGATGACCGGCGTCCAGTTCGACGTCCGCGCGCTGTTCGCGCACGCTTCCGCGCTGGCCCTGGTGCCGCTGCTGGTGCTAGCCATCGCGGTGGTCCGGGGCGGGCCGGCCCTGCTGTACCGGCGCCGGGTCGGGCCGCGGCCCGCGCTGGCCGCTGGCCTGCTGCAGGCCACCACGCTCACCTTCCCGGTCGTGGTGGCCGCGCTCGGGCTCTCGCTGGGCCTGCTCAGCGAGGCGGTCGCGGCCGCGCTGATCGGCGCGTCGCTGCTGTCCGTGCTGCTGTTCCCGGCCGCCGCGCTGTTCCTCCGCCCGTGGACCCGGTCCGGCCACCCGGCAGAACAGGACCAGGCGGCCACGACCACGGTGTGATTCATGCGTTGTGAATCTGTGATCACCTGGCCGGAACCGGATTCCGGTACGGCCGCGTCCGACCCGCATGAGAGTGGGCGCACCCAGGTTCACCCGCACCACCAGCACCCTGCTGGCCGTTCTGGCCGGCCTGCTGGCCGCCGGATGCTCGGCGGCCGGCCACGCAGCGTCGCCATCCAGCGGGGCCAGCATGCCCCGGGCCGCCGCGCTGCCCGCCCGGGGTGCGCCCGGGCCCAGCACGGCCAGCGGCAGCGCGGCGCTGACTGACCTGGCCGGCACCCAGTCCATCATCTACACGGCCAGCCTGACCGTGCGGGCGGCCAGCGTGACCCGGGCCGCGGCCGGGGCCACCCAGCTGGCCAGGGTCGCGGGCGGCTACGTGTCCGCGGAGAACACCGCGCTCAGCCGCGCCCACCCCGGCCGGTCCACCGTAAGCCTGCAGCTGAAGATCCCGGTGGCCGGTTACCAGCGGGTGCTCGGTGCCCTGGCCGGCCTGGGCACCCGGCAGGCGGAGTCCCAGCACGCCGAGGACGTCACCCAGACCGTGGCCGACGTGACCAGCCGGGTCGCGTCGGCCCAGGCCGCCATCACCCAGCTGCGCAAGCTGCTGGCCCGGGCCGGGTCGGTCAGCAGCCTGCTCAGCGTGCAGAACCAGATCAACGCCGAGGAGGCCAGCCTGGAGGCGCTCCAGGCGCAGCAGCGCGCGCTAGCGCACCAGACCGCGTTCGCGACCATCAGCCTGCTGCTGGTGGCCAAGCCCGTGCCGGGCGTTAAGAAGCATGCCCAGTCCGGTGGTTTCCTGCGTGGCCTGGCCGCAGGCTGGCACGGGCTCAGCCGGGTGGTGGCCGCGCTGCTCACCGCGGCCGGCGCGGCGCTGCCGTTCGCGGTCATCCTGGCCGCGGCCGGCTACCTGGGCTGGCGCGGGCGGCGCTGGATGCGGCGGCACCGGTCGGCGGCCAGCGCGGCCGGGCCGACCAGTCCCGGCTCGGCGGCCACCGAATGAGCCGGTCAGGGGCCGGCCGGCTCGCGCGCGGACACGTCGTGCACCAGGTCGGTCAGCCGGGCCAGCACGTCCGGGTTGGTGTCCGGGAGCACGCCGTGGCCAAGGTTGAACACGTGGCCCTCGGCGGTCCGGCCGCGGCCGAGCACATCCCGGGCCCGCCGCTCGATCACGTCCCACGGGGCCAGCAGGATGGCCGGGTCCAGGTTGCCCTGCAGGGCCTTGCCCGGGTCTACCCGGCGGACCGCCTCGTCCAGCGGCACCCGCCAGTCCACCCCGACCACGTCCGCGCCCGCCTCGCTCATCAGGCCGAGCAGCTCGCCGGTCGTGACGCCGAAGTGGATGCGTGGCACCCCGGTGCCGGCCAGCGCGCCGAAGATCCGCTTGCTGTGCGGCAGCACCCCAGCCTGGTAGTCCTCCGGGCTGACCGCCCCGGCCCAGGAGTCGAACAGCTGCACCGCCGACACGCCGGCGTCCACCTGCACGCGCAGGAACGTGATCGCGATGTCGGCCAGCTTGCCGAGCAGTGCATGCCACAGCGACGGGTTGGCGTACATGAGTGACTTGGTCAGGTCGTGGCCCTTGGACGGCCCGCCCTCGACCAGGTAGGAAGCCAGCGTGAACGGTCCCCCGGCGAAGCCGATCAGCGGCCGGGGGCCCAGCTCGCTGACCAGCGCGGTGACCGCCTCGGTGACGTACCCGACGTCGGCCGGCTCCAGCGGGCGCAGCCGGGCCAGGTCGTGCTCGCTGCGGATCGGGTCGTCCAGCACCGGGCCGATCCCGGGCTTGATGTCGATGTCCAGCCCCGCCGCGCGCAGCGGCACCACGATGTCGCTGAACAGGATGGCCGCGTCCACCGCGTACCGGCGCATCGGCTGCAGGGTGACCTCGGTGATCACGTCCGGGATGGTGCACGCCCTGAGCATCGGCATGCCACCACGGGCACGGCGGTACTCAGGCAGCGAGCGGCCCGCCTGGCGCATGTACCAGACCGGCGTGTACGGCGCGGGCTGGCGGTGGCAGGCGAGCAGGAACGGGGACTCCGCGAGCGGACGACTCTGCTCTGTCACATCAGCGATGCTCTCATACGCCCGCCCGCGGACCTGGGCCTGTGACCAGGTGACGTCCTTGGGACACGCCGTCCGAGTTCCACCGATCCGCGCGCTCCGCGTGCCACCATCATGGGCAGCCTGGCGCCCCAGCACCCCGACGGTGACGGCGGTGGCCCCGCTGGTGAGGAGGTCACGACGCCGTGAGCCAGATCGCTATGGCGGAGTTGCCCGGACGCGTCGCGTGACGGCAGGTGGAGACGACGTACGCTCAGATCATGACGCGCGCTGAGGCAGTGCAGCCTGGGGACGCGGCGGCCGGGTTCGGAGCCCTGGTCGCCGGGCTCCGCGAGCAGCGCGACCAGGTCGGTGCGCTCCGCCCGGAACTGACCTTCGAGGACGTCCCGGCACCGCGCACGCTGGCCCCGTTCGCGGCCGCGGTGGCCGCTACCGTGCTGGACGGTGAGGCCGACATCGCCAGCGGCAGGCTGGTGCTGCTCTACGACCCGGCGGGCCAGGACGGCTGGGGCGGCCCGCTCCGGATCATCGTGTACATCCGCGCCGACCTGGACCCGGAGATCGCCGCTGACCCGCTGATCGGCCAGGTCGGCTGGGACTGGCTGACCGAGGCGCTGGACAGCCGGACGGCCGGCTACGCGCAGCCGAGCGGCACCGTGACCCGGGTGGTCACCGAGGGGTTCGGGGCCAAGGAGAGCGAGCCAGCCGTCACCGGCTTCGAGCTGCGTGCGTCGTGGTCGCCGGCTGGCCCGGCGGGCGGGGCGGGTCCCGGCGGCCCGGATGGGCCTGGCTGGCTGGACGGGCATCTGGCCGCGTGGTGCGACGCGCTCTGCGCGGCGGCCGGGCTGCCCCCGCTGGCCCCGGGAGTCACCGCACTGAAGAAGCCGGCCCCCACTTCCCGGCGGCGGCGTTGACCGCGCCGTCTCAGCCGCCTGCCCAGGAACCCGAGGAGTCAGGCCCGCAGCCCGTCCCGCTGCTGGAGCCCCGGGACGGGCTGCCGCCGCTGGTCGAGAGCCGGGCCGCGCTCGACGAGGCCATCCGCGCGCTGCGCGGCGGCCGGGGCCCGGTGGCGGTGGATGCCGAACGGGCCTCGGGTTTCCGCTACGGGCACCGGGCGTTCCTGATCCAGTTGCGCCGCCGCAGCGCCGGCACGGTGCTGATCGATCCGGTGGCCTGCCCGGACCTGGCCGGGCTGGACGCGGCGCTGGCCGGCACCGAGGCCGTGCTGCACGCGGCGTCGCAGGACCTGCCGTGCCTGGCCGATCTCGGCTACCGGCCGCGGCGGCTGTTCGACACCGAGCTCGCCGGGCGGCTGCTCGGCTATCCGCGGGTCGGCCTGGGCCCGCTGGTGGAGACGGTGCTCGGGCTGTCCCTGGAGAAGGGCCACGCCGCCGCGGACTGGTCCACCCGCCCGCTGCCCGAGGACTGGCTCCGCTACGCCGCGCTCGACGTCGAGGTCCTGGTCGACCTGCGTGATGCGCTGGCCGGGCAGCTGGTGGGCCAGGGCAAGGACGAGTGGGCCCGGCAGGAGTTCAACGCCGTGCTCAACGCCGGGCCGCCGCCGCCGCGGCCTGACCCGTGGCGGCGCACCTCGGGCATTCACCGCGTCCGCACCCGGCGCGGCCTGGCCATCGTCCGGGAACTGTGGCTGGAACGGGACCGGATCGCGCAGCGCCGCGACCTGTCCCCGGGCCGGGTGCTGCCCGATTCAGCCATCGTCGAGGCGGCCCGGGCGGCGCCGGCCAGCATGGACGAGCTGATCGGGGTGTCCGGGTTCCGCGGCCGGGGCGCCAAGCGGCACGCCGGCGAGTGGTTCGCCGCGATCCGCCGGGCCAATCAGGAGACCGAGCAGGAGCTGCCCCGGCCAGCCGGGCAGACCTCGGACGGGCCGCCGCCCGCGCACCGCTGGCACGAGCGGGACCCGGCAGCGGCCAAGCGGCTGGCCGCGGTACGTACCGTGGTCGCGGCGCTGGCCGACGAGCACCGGCTGCCCGCCGAGAACCTGGTCCAGCCGGACGCGGTGCGCCGCCTGTCCTGGCAGCCCCCCGAGCCGGTCAGCGCCGAGCGGGTCGCCGCCGAGCTGGCCGGCTACGGGGCCCGGCCCTGGCAGGTGGGCCTGGTCTCGGTGCCCATCACCGGCGCCCTGCTCCGGCTGGCCGAAAAGGACGACGAGTAGCAGCGATCCGTTTCTCAGCGAGCGCGGTGGTCCCGCCCGGCCTGCTCGCGCGGCGGCCACGGCCCGCGACCGCGCCGTCGATGGCCTGCCAGCGCGCCGTCCATGGCCGCGAACGCGCCGTCGATGGCCTGCGAGCGCGCCGGCCATGGCCTCGGTGGTGGACGATGGCAGTCCCGTGGATCCCTCTGGCCCAATGAGTCACACCAGCACCGGCGCCGGGGCAGCAATGACCGGCCCGATCCCACTTTTCACGTCTGCGGTACGCGAGATGCCCGTTTCCTCCCGGTTTGCGCGGGCCAAATACGTGAAGACTGCTCGCCGGCCGGCCGGCCGGGCGAGGACGGGGCGGGCCGGCAGGACGGGGCGGTCGGGCGCTGGCACGCTTGTCGTCGGGGCGGCATCATCGATGCGGAGGAGTTATGGCCCAGCCGGAGACGGGCGCGGAGACCCGGGCACTGCTGTCCGCGCTGAACAGCCAGCGTGATCACGTTCTCGGCATCCTGGAAGGACTGCCCGAGGAAGCGCTGCGGCGGCCGGTGCTGCCGTCGGCCTGGACCTGCCTGGGCCTGGTCCGGCACCTCGCCCTCGACGTAGAGCGGTTCTGGTTCCGCGCCGTGGTGGCCGGCGAGCAGGTGGACCTGGAGACCGGGGCCGATGCCTGGCAGGTGGCCCCCGGGGAACCGGCCGAGGCCATCTTCGGGCTGTACCGGCAGGAGACGGAACTGGCCGACGCCATCATCGCCGCACGGGCCCCCGGTGCTGAGCCTGCCTGGTGGCCGGTGGAGATCTTCCCCGAGCTGCCATCCCGCCCGCTGCGGGACACGGTTCTGCACGTGCTGGCCGAGACCGCCTGCCACGCCGGGCACCTCGACGCGGTGCGGGAACTCATCGACGGCCGGACCTGGCTGGTGCTCACCGAGTGACGGACACCGGTCTTGACAGGGCGGCCGGACAGGTCTAGCTTCCGCATCATTGATAAGAAACTTTCCTAATAAGCGCATCGCATCGCGGCGCCGCCCGCTCGTGCGGCGCCGCCCGCTCGTGCCGTGCCGCCCGCTCGTGCCCGTCATCGCAGGAAAGCTGGTCTCATGTCCCGGTTGCGTTCGCTCCGCACGGGCGCGGCACTCGCCGCGGCCGCGCTCACCCTGCCGCTGCTCACCGTCACCAGCACTGCCTCCGCCGCCACGCAAGCCCGCTCCCCGGCCCGGGACGGCGGGCTGCCCGCGCACCTCTTCGCGCCCTACTTCGAGGCCTACCTCCTCGGCAGCCCAGCCGCGCTGGCGGCTGAATCGGGCGCCAGGTACCTGACCCTGGCCTTCATCCAGGCCCCGAAGAAGGGGTCGTGCACCATCGACTGGAACGGCGACAAGAGCACCCCGATCTCCTGGTCGGTGTATGGCAGCGACATCGCGGCCATCCGCGTGGCCGGCGGCGACGTCATCCCGTCGTTCGGCGGCTACTCGGCCGACCACGACGGCACCGAGATCGCGGACAGCTGCCACAGCGTGCCGAAAATCGCCGCCGCCTACGAGAGTGTGATCACGACCTACAACGTGACCCGCCTCGACCTGGACACCGAGGACAACTCGCTGACCAACAAGGCGGGCATCAGCCGGCGCAACGCCGCCATCCGGCTGGTCGAGCAGTGGGCGGCCCGGTGCCACCGCCGGGTGCAGTTCGTCTACACGCTGCCCACCAACGTGGCCGGCCTCGACCCGACCGGGGTCTCCGTGCTACGCAGCGCGGTGGCGCACCAGGCCCGGATCGACATCGTGAACATCATGACGTTCGACTACTACGACAACAAGCCGCACGAGATGGCGCGGGACACGATGACCGCCGCCGGGCACCTGCTGCGCACGCTGCACCAGCTCTACCCGGTGAAGTCCCCGGCCCAGCTCTGGCACATGATCGGCGTCACCGAGATGATCGGCATCGACGACTTCGGGCCGCCGGAGGTGTTCAAGCTCAGCGACGGCCCGGTGGTAGTGCACTGGGCCATCGCCAGGGGCCTGGGCGAGCTGTCGTTCTGGGCCCTGCAGCGGGACAACGGCGGCTGCCCGGGCACCGCGGGGAGCAACACCTGCTCCGGCCTCAAGCAGCCCGCCTGGGCGTTCAGTCACATCTTCGAGCCGTTCACCAGCCGCTGAACTGTCGGTGCCCGGGCGTACTGTCGGATCCGCAGGCAGTACGCCCCGGCCCCGGCGGCCGGCCGGCGAAGGAAGGCGGTAGCAGGGATGCCCGGAGTTGCTGCGCCCCACCCGCGCCGGGACCGGTCGGCCACAGGCGGGCCGGCCACAGGCGGGCCAGCCACAGGCGGGCTGGCCTGGGCCACGCTGAGCTCGCCGGTCGGGCCGCTGGCCGTGGGCTGCACCGCGGCCGGGGTGGCCCAGGTGCGGTTCCGGGCCTCGACCCGGGATCAGGCCCGGGCCGGGCGGCCAGGCCGGCCCGGCGGCCGTGGCCAGCAGCCCGGGGGCGATCTGCTGGCCACGGCCCGGGACCAGCTGGCCGAGTACTTCTCCGGGCAGCGCACGGTCTTCGACATGCCGATCGACTGGGCCGGCGCCTCGCCCGCCCAGCGCCAGGTACTGGACACCCTGTTCCGCTCGGTCGGCTACGGCGAGACCGTCACCTACGGGGAACTGGCCCAGCGCGCGGTGGCCGGGCCGGACGGGATCTCGCTGCCCGCCCGGGCCATCGGCGGCATCATGGGCTCGAACCCGATCCCGGTGATCGTGCCGTGCCACCGGGTCGTCGCGGGCAATGGGCTCGGCGGGTACAGCGGCGGCACTGGCATCGAGGTCAAGCGCTGGCTGCTCATCTTCGAGGGAGCGCTGCCCGCCACGCTGGACTGGACCGCGGCCGGGATCTGACCGGCCCGCTCACCGGGCCGGGGCGTGGTGACGTTCCGCACAGGCCAGCGTGTTCCAGCCGATGTGCAGCACCCAGAACCCGGCCAGCGGCAGCGGACCACCGTCGGGCGGTTTCGCGCCGAGCACCGCGCAGGCCCCCTCCAGGATCACCGGCAGGTTCTCCCGGTGCAGGCAGAGCACCGCGGGCAGCGCCCCGGCCAGGATCTCGTCGGTCCGGTGCCGCGCCTCGCTGGCTGACCCGTGCCCGACCGTGAAGGCCGGCACCTGCTGCACGGACATGCCGGCCTCGGTGGCGTACGGCCGGACGGTGGCCGCGCACCGCGCGGCCGCCGAGCTGAACACCCGGGCCTGGCCGTAGCAGCGGAGCAGCAGGGCCAGCTGGCCGGCCTGCTCGTGTCCGGCCGGGTCCAGTGGCCGGGCCAGGTCATCGGTGTGGCCGGCTTCCCGCCACTCCGTCTTGCTGCCCGCCGAGGCGTGCCGGGTCAGGACCAGCGGGACGGTGTCCGGCGGCCCGGCCGCGAACTCGCCGAGCACCACCGTGTCGCGCGGGTAACTCAGCCGCTGCTGCGCGGCCGGCATGTCCAGCCACTCCAGCCGGTCCACCTCTTGGTTCGGGATGAACCCGGGCTGCGGCACGTCGGCCGCCTTGGCCGCCCAGTAGTCCACCACCTTGAGCCGGCCGCTCGGCACGGTGTAACGGGTGGACGGCAGCCGCCGGCCGAGGATGACCCGGATCCCGGTCTCCTCGGCCACCTCACGGACCGCGGTCAGCAGGACATGCTCACCCGGCTCGCATTTACCCTTGGGCAGGCTCCAGTCGCCGTACTTCGGCCGGTGCACCAGGGCCACCTGCGGGCCATCCATCCCGGGCCGCCAGAGCACCGCCCCGGCCGACCGGATCTCACCTTCGCCAGCTGCGTGACCCGCGACCATCAGCCGTCAGCGAGATGTCCGCGTCGCTCTAGCAGGTAGGACTGCAGATCCCGCAACGGCTTGCCCTCCGCGTCCAGATGGTGCCTGGTCCAGGTGCCGTCCCCGGCCAGCCACCAGGAACTGGTTGAGTCGTCCATGGCCATGTCGATCAGCGCCCGGAGGTCCCGCTTGTGTTCGGGCTCCTTCACCGTGCAGAGCAGCTCTACCCGGCGGTCCAGGTTACGGTGCATCAGGTCGGCGCTGCCGATCCAGACCTCAGTATCGTCGACATCGTCCGCGCCGAACGCGTAGATCCGGGAATGTTCCAGGAACCGGCCGAGAATGCTGCGCACCCGGATCGTCTCCGACAGCCCTGGCAGGCCGGGGCGCAGCGAGCAGATGCCGCGGACCCATACGTCCACCGGTACCCCGGCCTGCGACGCCCGGTACAACGCGTCGATCACCGCCTCGTCGATGATGGCGTTGCACTTGAGCCGGATCCGGGCGGGCTTCCCCGCCTGCTGCAGCTCGATCTGCCGGCTGATCCGCTCCAGCAGGCCGACCCGGATCGCCTGCGGCGCGACCAGGAACCGGCGGTAGGCGTTCTTCCGGCTGTACGCGGTCAGGTGGTTGAACAGGTCGGTGGAGTCGGAGCCGACCGTGGGATCCGAGGTGAGCAGGCCGTAGTCCTCGTACAGCCGCGCGGTCGAGGGGTTGTAGTTCCCGGTGCCGATATGGCAGTAGCGGCGCAGTGACCCGTCCGGTTCCTCCCGCACCACCAGGACCATCTTGCAGTGCGTCTTCATGCCGGGCACCCCGTAGACCACGTGGCAGCCGGCTTCCTCAAGCTTGCGGGCCCAGATGATGTTGGCCCGCTCGTCGAACCGCGCTTTCAGCTCGACCACCACCACGACCTGCTTCCCCGCCTCGGCCGCGTCGATCAGCGCGTCCACGATCGGCGAGGAGTCGCTGGTCCGGTACAGCGTCTGCTTGATGGCCTGCACCCGCGGGTCCGCGGCCGCCTCCACGGTCAGCCGCTCGACGGTCGCGCTGAACGAGTCGTACGGGTGGTGCACCAGCACGTCACCGCGGTCCAGCGTGGTGAACACGTCGCTGTCCTGGGGCAGCGCCGACTCCCGGGGCACGAACGGGGGGTACTTGAGCCGCCGGATGCTCAGGTCGGCGATCGCGTTGAGCCCGGTCAGGTCGAGCGGGCCGGGCAGGTGGTAGACCGCGCTGCTGTCCACGCCCAGCTCGGTGACCAGCCGCTCGAGCACGTCGGCGGAGATGGTTTCCTCGACTTCGAGCCGCACCGCGGGCTCGAACCGGCGGCGCAGCAGTTCCCGCTCCAGCGACTGCATGAGATCTTCGGTGACGTCCTCGTCGATCTCCAGCTCGCGGTTCCTGGTCACCCGGAACACGTGGTGCTCCAGGATGTCCAGGCCGACGAACAGCTCGTCGAGGTGCGCGGCGATCACATCTTCCAGCGGCACGAACCGGTACCGGCCCACGCTCAGGAACCGGGGCAGCAGCGGCGGCACCTTGACCCGGGCGAACACGGTCGCGCCGGTCTCCGGCTCGGCGATCATGACGGCCAGGCTGAGCGACAGGCCCGAGATGTACGGGAACGGGTGGGCGGGGTCCACGACCAGCGGGGTGAGCACCGGGTAGATCCGGTCCCGGAACAGCTTCTGCAGGCCGCGCTGTTCTTCCTCGGCCAGTTCCTTCCAGCGCAGGATCTCGATGCCCTGCTCGGCCAGCAGCGGCTGGATGGTGGTGTTGAAGTACTCCGCGTGCCGCAGGCTGAGCTCGCCGGCGGTCTCCAGCGTGTTCTCCAGCACCTGGTCCGGCGGCATGCCGGTGGTCACGCCCTCGACCGGCAGCCCGGTGGCCATCCGGCGCATCCGACCGGCCACCCGGACCATGAAGAACTCATCCAGGTTGCTGGCGAAGATAGCCATGAACCGGACCCGCTCCAGCAGCGGGACATTCCCGTCCTCGGCCAGTTCCAGCACCCGCTGGTTGAACCGCAGCCAGCTTCCCTCACGCTCGATGTACCGGTCAGGCGGCAGGTCATCGGCTGGACCAGCCATCGCGCCGTCCAGCACGGCCCCCGTGGTCAGCTCCCCCTCGCCCGGCTGATAACTTGCTTTGCCCAAACTCATGTCGTCATTGTCCCCAGTGGCCTGCTGGCCAAGACACCCGAGGGGGGAGATTTCACCCTCGGTACCGGCCGCGTTTGTCCAGTTCAGCACCGCGCTATTCACTCACAAAGCGGTACGAAACGCGAACCCGCCGGGCGGCCGCGGGCGGCGCTGGCCGCTCGCCCGGCTCCAGCCCGCGCAGGATGGGCCCGGTCAGGACGGGTCCGGTCAGCCGGCCGGCGGGCGGCACAGCGCCTCGATGGCGGCCCGGTCGCCGATCTTGACCCGCTCCCCCCGGCCCAGCGATCCGCCCAGCTCCGCCTCGGCCTGCTCCACCCGGAGCCAGTCCAGGTAGCTCACCGGCCGGACCCCCCGCGCGACCAGCACGTCGCCGAACGGCGTCCGGGACGGCCGGGCCGCCGCGCTGCCCTCACCGGTCAGGTCGGCGAGCAGGGACCGGACCGTGCCGGCCGCGTCAGACTTGTTCGTGCCGACCACGCCGGTCGGGCCGCGCTTGAGCCACCCGGCGACGTACTCCCCGGGCAGCGGCGCGCCGTCCGGGCCCAGCACCCGGCCCTCGGCGTTGGGCACGGTGTAGCTGCGCTCGTCGAACGGCACCCCGGGCAGCGGCACGCTCTGGTAGCCCACGCTGCGGAACACCATCTGCGCCGGGATCGTCTCGACCTGGCCGGTGCCCGTGACCCGGCCCTGCTCATCGAGCCGGGTGCGCTCGGCAGTGAGCCCGGACAGGCGTTCGGTACCCTCGATCGCCACCGGGCGGAGCCAGAACCGGATGGCCAGCCTGCGCTCGGCGCCGGCTCCCGGCGCGCGGCTGGCCCAGTCTTGGATAACGGCCAGGTTGCCGCGCACCCGGCGGTCACGGCCGGCCAGCTGGGCGCTCTGCCCGGTCGGGTCGGAACCGTCCAGATCCAGCTCGTCCGGGTGGACCACGATGTCCACCCCGGCCAGCTCACCCAGCTCACGCAGTTCCTTGGTGGTGAACTTGGCCTGCGCCGGGCCGCGGCGGCCGATCATGTGCACCTCGCGCACCTTGCTGGCCATCAGGGCCTCGAGCACCGACTGCGGGATGTCGGTGCGGCGCAGCTCGGCCGGGTCCCTGACCAGGATGCGGGCCACGTCCACGGCCACGTTGCCGACGCCGACCACGGCCACCGACTCGGCGTCCAGGGTGAACGCGCCGGCCTCGGAGTCCGGGTGCCCGCAGTACCAGTTCACGAAGTCGGTCGCCGCGTAGCTGCCGGGCAGGTCCTCGCCGGGGATGCCCATCCGGCGGTCGCGCATCGCGCCGGTCGCGTAGACCACCGCGTCGTAGCTGGCCAGCAGGTCCTCGCGGGTAACGTCGTCACCCAGGTGCACCCCGCCGAGGAACCGCACGTCGGAGTGCTCCAGCACGTTGCGCAGGTAGTCGGCGATGGACCGGATCGACGGGTGGTCGGGGGCCACGCCGTAGCGGACCAGGCCGTATGGGGTGGGCAGCCGGTCCAGCACGTCAACCCGCACCGCGCGCGGCGGGGTGAGCGCCGCGGTCTGCTTGATCAGCGCCTCGGCCGTGTAGATCCCGGCCGGGCCGGAACCGACCACGGCGACCTCGAGTGCGGTCACTGCTGCGGTTCCTCGGCCAGCACCGGCTCCAGCCGGGCCACCGCCTCGGTGATCTGCCGGGCCAGCTGCTGCGGGACCAGGCCGACCTCGTCCAGCACCTCGTCCCGCGTGCCGTGGGCCAGGAACCGCTGCGGCAGGCCGAACGTCAGGGCGGGCGTGCCCACGGCGGCGTCGCGGAGCAGCCGGCACACCGCGTCGCCGAACCCGCCCGCCACGCCGTTGTCCTCGACGGTGGCCACCAGCCGGGCCCGGGCGGCGAGGCCGGCCAGCGCCGGGTCGACGGGTTTGACCCAGCGCGGGTCCAGCACGGTCACCCGGATGCCCTGGTCAGCCAGCCGGCTCGCGGTGGCCAGGCACATCCCGGCCATCGGCCCGGCCCCGACCAGCAGCACATCCGGCGCGGCGGTCCCGTCCGGCTGGGCCAGCACGTCCATGCCGCCGACGTGGCCGACCGCCGCCGCCTCGGCGCCCACGCTGCCCTTGGGGAAGCGGACCACGGTCGGCCCGTCGCTGACCGCGACCGCCTCCGCCAGCAGCTCGGCGATCCGCGTCCCGTCCCGCGGGGCGGCGATCCGCAGCCCCGGCACGACCTGCAGGATCGAGCCGTCCCACATGCCGTTGTGGCTGGCCCCGTCCGGGCCGGTCACCCCCGCCCGGTCCAGCACGAGCGTGACCGGCAGCCGGTGCAGCGCCACGTCCATCAGCACCTGGTCGAAGGCCCGGTTGAGGAACGTCGCGTAGATCGCCACCACCGGGTGCAGGCCGCCCATGGCCAGCCCGGCCGCGCTGGTCACCGCGTGCTGCTCGGCGATGCCCACGTCGAAGACCCGGTCCGGGTGGGCAGCGGCGAACGGGGCCAGCCCGGTCGGGTGCAGCATGGCCGCGGTGACCGCGACCACGTCCGGCCGGCCCGCAGCGACCGCCACCAGCGCGTCGCCGAACACCTCCGACCAGGTCCGCTTGGGCACCCCAGGCGGGGTGCCCAAGGGCGCGGCCGCGGGCACCTGGTGCAGCCGGTCCTCCTCGTTGTCCTCGGCCAGCTGGTAGCCGAACCCCTTGCGGGTGATCACGTGCACCAGTACCGGGCCGCCGTAGTCCCGGGCCCGGCGCAGCGCGTGCTCGACGGCCTGCTCGTCGTGCCCGTCGATCGGGCCGAGGTACTTCAGGCCCAGGTCCTCGAACAGCACCTGCGGCTGCAGGACGTCCTTGAGGCCCTTCTTCATCCCGTGCAGCGTGCCGTAGAGCGGCGGCCCGACCACCGGGGTGCGGGACAGCGTGGTCTTGATGTAGTCCAGCACGTTCTCGTAGTGCTGGTTGACCCGGACCGAGGTCAGGTGGTTGGCCAGCCCGCCGATCGTCGGCTGGTAGGACCGGCCGTTGTCGTTGACCACGATGACCAGCCGGCTGTCCCTGGCCACCGCGATGTTGTTCAGCGCTTCCCAGGCCATCCCGCCGGTCAGCGCGCCGTCGCCGATCACCGCCACCACGGTGCGGTCCGTCTCGCCGCGCAGCCGGTACGCCTTGGCCAGCCCGTCGGCGTAGGACAGGCTGGTCGACGCGTGCGAGTTCTCCACCAGGTCGTGCTCGGACTCGGCCCGGCACGGGTAGCCGGACAGGCCGCCGCGCTGGCGCAGCGTGCCGAACTCCGCTACCCGCCCGGTGAGCAGCTTGTGCACGTAGGACTGGTGGCCGGTGTCGAACACGAGCTTGTCCACCGGCGAGTCGAACACCCGGTGCAGCGCGATGGTCAGCTCGACCACGCCGAGGTTGGGCCCGAGGTGGCCGCTGGTCCGCGACACCGTCTCGATCAGCAGGTCACGTATTTCCGCGGCCAGCACGGGCAGCTGATCCGGGGCCAGCTCCCGCAGATCGCGCGGGCCAGAGAGGGTTTCCAGCAGGGTCACGTGAACTGCTCCCTTGTCGCGGATGCGGGGGAATCTGTGGCGAGTCTATTTGGCCGGGCTGGTGCATGGCACGGAAGGCCCGGCATCGCGGCGCCCCGGAACCGTGTCCCGCTGCTGGCCCCCGGCCCGCCGCCATGCCATGATCGCCGGCCAGCATGACCCGGCATTACCGGCCCATGTGCCGCCGATTACCGAGCGGCCCGCCCCGGCGTCCCAGGGGAACACCAGGCGCCGGCTGGGGTCAGCGCACGCCGTACAGGTGCTCCAGGGCGAGCTGGTCCAGGTGCTCGTAGGCCAGCCCGCGGGCCGCCAGCGCGCCGACGTCGGGGGTGAAGCCCCGCACATCCCGCCACGTCTCCCCGGCCGCCAGCGTGGGGGTGGCCAGGTCCTCGACGCCGGACGCGGCCAGCGCCGCCTTGACCTCGGGATCGGCCCGGAACGCCCGCACCTTGTCCCGCAGGATCAGGTAGTTGCGCATGCACGCGGCCGCGGACACCCACACGCCGTTGTCGTCCTCGGTGCGCGGCGGCTTGTAGTCGAAGTGCACCGGCCCGTCGTACCCGCCCGCCTCCAGCGCGTCCACCAGCCAGAACGCGCCGCGCGCGTTGCCCGCACCGAACCGCAGGTCCTGGTCGTAGCGGGGCCCGTTCTGCCCGTTCAGGTCGATGTGGAACAGCTTGCCGTGCCACAGCGCCTGGGTGATCCCGTGCGCGTAGTTCAGTGAGGCCATCTCCTCGTGCCCCACCTCGGGATTGATGCCCACCATCTCCTGGTGCTCGAGTTCTTTGATGAACGCCAGTGCGTGACCGGCCGTCGGCAGCAGGATGTCACCGCGTGGCTCGTTCGGCTTGGGCTCGATGGCGAACCGCAGGCCGTAACCCTGCTCCTTGACATAGCCGCACAGCAGGTCCAGGCCCTCCTTGTAGCGGTCCAGCGCGGCCCGGATGTCCTTGGCCGCGCCGGATTCGGCGCCTTCCCGGCCGCCCCAGAACACGTACACCCCGGCCCCCAGCTCGGCGGCCAGGTCCAGGTTGCGCATCACCTTGGCCAGCGCGAACCGGCGCACGTCCCGGTCGCTGGCGGTGAACGCACCATCCTTGAACATCGGGTGCCCGAACAGGTTGGTCGTGGCCGTCGTCACGGCCACGCCGGTGTCGTCGAGGGCCCGGCGGAAGTCGGCGATCTTCTGGTCCCGCTCGGCGTCGGTGGCCTCGAACGGGAACACGTCGTTGTCGTGGAAGTTGACCCCGTACGCGCCCAGCTCGGCCAGCTTGCGCACGGCCCGGTCGGCGGGCATCGGCGGCCGTACCGCCCCGCCGAACACGTCGACGCCCTGCCAGCCCACCGTCCAGATGCCGAACGAGAACTTGTCCTCCCGCTTGGGCACATAAGCGTCTGCCGTCATCAGCCCTTCCTCTCGTTAGCAAGCGTTACTGCGGCCAGACGGGCGTGTCCCAGCCCGCGCTGTCCCAGTCGGTGGTGGCCTTCTGCATCCAGGCCAGCCGCTGCCGGACTCCTGGGTCGGGCGGCCCGGTGTGCTGCTCCGGCCGGATCCGCGGCCAGCCCGGGGGCTCAGGGGTACCCGCCAGCGCCCACGCCGCCTGCCGGGCCGCGCCCAGCGCCACGTACTCCTCCGGTGCGGGCACCAGCACCGGCACGCCGAAGATGCCCGGCGCGATGCGGCGTACCGCCTCGGACCGCGCGCCGCCGCCGATCAGCAGCACCCGCTGCCGGGACGCCCCCTGCGCGGCGATCAGGTCGGCCGCCTCGGCCAGCGTGCCCAGCACGGCCTCGATCGCGGCCCGGGCCAGGTTGGGCCCGGTCGCGTTCCGCGTGGTCAGGCCGCGCAGCACGCCGGTGGCATCGGGCCGGTTCGGGCTGCGCTCGCCGTCCAGGTAGGGCAGCAGCACGATGCCACCCGCACCGGGCCCGGCGGCCAGTGCCCGGGCCGACAGCCCGTGCAGGTCGGTGCCGGTCAGCGCGGCCACCGCGGACAGCACCAGCCCGGCGTTGACGGTGGCGATGAGCGGCAGGTACCGGCCGGTAGCGTCGGCGAACCCGGCCACCATGCCGGACTCGTCCGCCGCGGGCCGCTCGGTCACCGCGTACGCGGTGCCCGAGGTGCCGATCGAGGTGACCAGCTCCCCGGGTTCCAGGCCGAGCCCGAGCGCGGCGCCCATGTTGTCGCCGGTGCCCGGGGCCAGCACCGCCCCGCCCGCGGTCTCGCCGATGGCCTCGGCGGGCTTGGCGATCCGCGGCAGCCCGGGCTCATGGCCCAGGGCCGACGCGGCGACCCCGGGCAGCCAGTGGCCCGCCGCGGGCGAGAAGTAGCCGGTGCCGGACGCGTCGCCGCGGTCGGTGACCGGCTCGGCCGCCCGGCCGGCTGCCCCGGCCGCGCTGAGCCGCCAGGTCAGCCAGTCGTGCGGCAGCAGGACCCGGGCCACCCGGGCCGCGTTGGCCGGCTCGTGCTCGGCCAGCCAGCGCAGCTTGGTCACGGTGAACGAGGCGCTGGGCACGCTCCCGGTGTGCCTGGCCCACCAGCCCGGGCCGCCCCGCTCGGCGATCAGCTCCCGGGCCGCCGGGGCGGAGCGCAGGTCGTTCCACAGCAGCGCGGGCCGGATGACCTGGCTGGCCTCGTCCAGCACCACCATGCCGTGCTGCTGCGCGGCCACCGCGACCGCGTCCGCCCGGTCCAGCAGGCCATGCCCGGCCTGCTCCAGCGCGGACCACCAGGCGGCCGGGTCGCACTCGGTGCCCGGCGGGTGCGGCGCGCTGCCCCGGCCGAGCACCGTGCCGTCCTCGGCCTGGCAGAGCAGCACCTTGGTGGATTGCGTGGACGAATCCACCCCGGCGACCAGCATGCGCTACCTCCTGCCACGACGGTCACGAACCTACTCCGCCCAGGGCGCCGGGACGGCGCCCGGTAGGCAGCGAGCCCCGGAACCTTCCGGACGGCCGCCGGCCGGCCAGGCCGGCCGCGCGGTGCCGGATCAGCCCGCCGCGGCCAGCGGTTCGACCGGCAGGGTGACGTCGCGGGCCGCCCACCAGCCCGCGGCGAGCTCCAGCCCGATGATGGCCAGCAGGCAGCTGACCGGGACCGTCCAGCCTCCGGTCGCGGTGTGCAGGAACCCCACGGCCAGCGGGCCGGCGGTGGCGACCAGGTAGCCGACACTCTGCGCGAACCCGGACAGCGAGGCGGCCGCCCGCGGATCGGGGGCGCGGGCCATGGTGAAGTAGATGGCCAGGCCGAGCGCGGCGCCCTGGCCCAGGCCGAGCAGCAGTACCCAGGCCGCGGCGCCGCCCAGCGGGGCGAACCAGGCCCCGGCCAGGCCGGCCGCGCTGGCCGTCACGGTGCCGGCGATCAGCGCCCGCTGGTTGCGGGCCCGGTGCGCCAGCACCGGGATGATCAGCGCGGTGGGGACACCGCCCAGCGACATCAGGGCCAGCAGCGTGCCCGCCCCGCCCGGGCTGACCCCGCGGTCCCGGAACATGGTCGGCAGCCAGGACAGTGCCGCGTAGAACGTCAGGCTCTGCAGGCCCATGAACGCGGTGACCTGCCAGGCCAGCCGGTGCCGGTACACGCGCAGGCCGCGGCCCGCCGGGCCGGGCCCGGCCGCGGGCACGGTGTGAAACCTGAGCTGCGGCAGCCAGCACAGCGCCGCGCCCAGCGCCGGGATGGCCCACAAGCCCAGGGCCAGCGGCACCGAGCCGCTGGACAGCCGGTACACCGGCACCGCGATCAGCGAGCCGAGGATCGACCCGGCGGACAGGCTGAGCAGGTAGATCCCGATCAGCAGGCCGGCCTGGGCCGGCCTGCGCCGCTTGACCAGGCTGGGCAGCAGCACGTTCATCAGTGCGATCGCGGCCGCCGCCACGGCCGTACCCGGGAACAGCATGCTACCGGGCAGCGCGCCGCGCAGCAGCAGCCCGGCGGCCAGCACGGCCAGCGCGGCGCCAAGCACCCGTTCCTCACCGAACCGGCGGCTGAGCGGCGCGGCCACCCCGGAGAACACGCCGAAGGACAGCACCGGCAGGGCGGCCAGCGCGGACAGGGCCGCAGTGGACAGGCTCAGGCTGGTGGCCAGTTCCGGGAACAGCGGCGGCAGGCTGGTGATGGCCGTGCGCAGGTTGAACGCCAGCGCGAACACGCCGGCGACGAACAGGGCGGAACGCTGGGCCCGGCGGCGGCCAGCGGATGCGGGCGGGGCGAGTGGGACGGCGGGTTCGGCCATTTCCCGCCACGCTACCGGTCCGCCTGCCACCCGTAACGCCAGGCATAACCCCCGCAGGCCCACAGGTCACACAAGTCTCACTAGCCTCATCAGTCTCAGCCGCTGGCGCTGGCCAGCCGCATGAATGAATCATTCACGCGGCCAGGTGAGCGTGGTGGTGACAACCATGTGCTGGCCGGGCCGCCCTGAGCGGGGAATGGCCCAGCTCAGGGCTGGCCGGCCACGCAGCCCGGGTCAGCCCTGGGCGAGCAGCGAGCGCAGCACGTACTGCATGATCCCGCCGTGCCGGAAGTACTCGGCCTCACCGGGCGTGTCAATCCGGACCACGGCCCGGAACTCGGTGTCATCCGCGCGGACCGTGACCTCCCGCGGGACCGGCCCGCTGTTCATCTCCTCGACGCCGGTGATCTCGAACTCCTCACGGCCGGTCAGCCCGAGCGTGGCGGCCGACTCCCCTGGCCGGTACTGCAGCGGCAGCACGCCCATCCCGATCAGGTTGGACCGGTGGATCCGCTCGAACGACTCGACCAGCACGGCCCGCACGCCGAGCAGCAGGGTGCCCTTGGCCGCCCAGTCCCGGGACGAGCCGGAGCCGTACTCCTGGCCGCCCAGCACGATCAGCGGGGTGCCCTGCCCGGCGTACTGGCGGGACGCGTCGTAGATGGACATCTGCTCGCCATCCGGCAGGTGCACGGTGACGCCGCCCTCGGTGCCGGGGGCCAGCTGGTTACGCAGCCGGATGTTGGCGAACGTGCCGCGGATCATCACCTCGTGGTTGCCGCGCCGCGAGCCGTAGGAGTTGAAGTCCTTCCGCTCCACCCCGTGCTCGGTCAGGTACTGGCCGGCCGGGCTGTCCGTCTTGATCGCGCCGGCCGGGGAGATGTGGTCGGTGGTCACCGAGTCGCCCAGCATGGCCAGCACCCGCGCCCCGTGGATGTCGCTGACCGGCGCGGGCCTGTCCGGCATGCCCTCGAAATACGGCGGCTTCCGCACGTAGGTGGAGTCGCCGCCCCAGGCGAACGTGTCCCCGCTGGGCACGTCCAGCGACCGCCAGCGGTCATCGCCCTCGAACACGTCCGCGTAGTCCCGGCTGAACATCTCGGCCGCCACCGCGTCCTGTACCACCGCGGCGACCTCCGCTGCCGACGGCCAGACGTCCCGCAGGTAGACCGGGCTGCCGTCGGCCCGCGAGCCGAGCGGGTCGCGCTCGGCGTCGAAGTCCATCGTGCCGGCCAGCGCGTAGGCGACCACCAGCGGCGGCGAGGCCAGGTAGTTCATCTTCACGTCCGGGTTGATCCGGCCCTCGAAGTTGCGGTTGCCGGACAGCACCGACACGACGGCCAGGTCGTTCTCGGCCACCGCCGCGCTGATCGCCTCGGGCAGCGGCCCGGAGTTGCCGATGCACGTGGTGCAGCCGTAGCCGACCAGGTTGAAGCCCAGCTTCTCCAGGTAGGGCAGCAGCCCGGCCCGCTCGTAGTAGTCCATGACCACCTTCGAGCCCGGCGCCAGCGTGGTCTTGACCCAGGGCTTGCGGGACAGCCCGGCCTCGACCGCGTTCTTGGCCAGCAACGCGGCGCCGATCATCACCGACGGGTTCGACGTGTTGGTGCACGAGGTGATGGCCGCGATGACCACCGAGCCGTGGTCCACGGCGGTCTTCGTGCCATCCTCCAGCGTGACCTCGGCCGGCTGCGAGGGCCGCCCGGCACCGGCCCTCACGGGCGGCGGGGCGGGCTGGTCGCCGTGGCCGTTCTCACGGTCCGGGACGAATGGGTCAGAGGCGGGGAACGTGTCGGCCACCTCCTCGTCGAGCCGGTCGAGCTGCACGTAGTTGCCGAGCGCCGCGCGGAACGAGACCTTGGCGTCGCTCAGCGCCACCCGGTCCTGGGGCCGCTTCGGGCCGGCCAGCGACGGGACGATGGTAGCCAGGTCGAGTTCCAGTTCCTCGGAGTAGCGGAGCCCGGCGGCCGGCTCGTGCCACAGGCCCTGCTCCCTGGCGTACGCCTCGACCAGCGCGACCTGCCCGGCCGGGCGGCCGGTCAGCCTGAGGTAGTCCAGCGTCTGCTCGTCGATCGGGAAGATCGCGCAGGTGGAGCCGAACTCGGGGCTCATGTTGCCGATCGTGGCCCGGTTGGCCAGCGGCACCGAGCCCACCCCGTCGCCGTGGAACTCGACGAACTTGCCCACCACACCGTGCTTGCGGAGCAGTTCGGTGATGGTCAGCACCAGGTCGGTGGCGGTGGCGCCGGACGGCAGCTCACCGGTCAGCCGGAAGCCGACCACCCGCGGGATCAGCATGCTGATCGGCTGGCCCAGCATGGCCGCCTCGGCCTCGATGCCGCCGACACCCCAGCCGAGCACGCCGAGGCCGTTCTGCATGGTGGTGTGCGAGTCGGTGCCCACGCAGGTGTCCGGGTAGGCGGCTCCGTCGCGGGCCATCACCACCCGGGCCAGGTGCTCGATGTTCACCTGGTGCACGATGCCGGTGCCTGGCGGCACCACCTTGAACTGCCTGAACGCCTCCTGGCCCCAGCGGAGGAACTGGAACCGCTCCCGGTTGCGGCTGAACTCAAGTTCCACGTTCCGGTCGAACGCGTCCGGGCGCCCGAAGATATCGGCCACCACCGAGTGGTCGATGACCAGCTCGGCCGGGACCAGCGGGTTGATCCTGGCCGGGTCACCGCCCAGGTCCCGCATGGCCTCGCGCATGGTGGCCAGGTCGACCACGGCCGGCACCCCGGTCAGGTCCTGCAGGATGACCCGGGCCGGGGTGAACTGGATCTCGGTGGACGGCTCGGCCGATGGGTCCCACTGGGCCAGCGCGGTGACATGCTCCGCGGTGACGTTACGCCCGTCCTCGGTGCGCAGCAGGTTCTCCAGGAGGATCTTGAGGCTGAACGGGAGACTCGCCGACCCCGCCACCGAGTCGAGCCGGTGGATCTGGTACTCGGTCCCGCCGGCCCGCAGGGTGGCCAGGCTGCCGAAGCTGTTCGCGGTCATCAGGGTCCGCCTCCCTGTCGCAGGTATCTCGACATCAAGCTAAGTTCCGTCTCCCACGTTATGATGCGCTTATCTCGACGTCAAGCTACTCGGTGGGGGTGCCAGTCGGCGGCGGATCGGGCAGGATGTGCCGGTGACTGAACACTCCGAGCGCCCATGGGGCAGCTACACAGTCCTCACCGAGGGGGACTCTTTCAAGGTCAAGACCATCGAGGTCCATCCCGGCCAGCGGCTCAGCTACCAGAAGCACGCCCGCCGCGCGGAGCACTGGTTCGTGGTCCGCGGTGCGGGCACCGTCACCCTGGACGGGGTGGCGGTGCTGGTCGAGCCGGGCAGCACCGTCGATGTCGGTCTGGGTGTCGCGCACCGCATGCACAACACCGGCACCGAACCACTCGTGTTCGTCGAGGTCCAGCACGGGGACTACTTCGGCGAGGACGACATCGTCCGGCTCGAGGACGACTACGGCCGCCATGCGCCCCCTGGCTGACACTGAGCCCACGGCGGCACAAGCCAGGCCGGTCCCGGCGAGCGGAAGGGGTTGCCGATGCCCGCCACCCGGCACTGCCGCCACTGCCTGGGCGGGTGCCACGGCGACTGCCTGCTGCCCGGGGACAGCGGCCTGTGCATTCACCGGCCATTCCCCCAGCTGCCGCTGCGCGCCCGGCTGCGGCTGATCGGCACCAGGCGGTTCTGGCGGCGGCTGCTGTGGGGGCCCGGTCCCGGGTAGCTAGCCGGCCGGGGAGGGGGGCTTGTCCAGTCCGTGCCGGGCGGCGGCCACGTCGAGACCGCCGAGCCCGGAGTCGGCGAGCGCGGCCCAGCGGTCCCGGATCAGCCCGACCAGTGGCAGCGGGCGGTCCGCGGCGTCCAGCGCGAGGCCGATGTCCTTGACCGCCCACTGCAGCGAGAACTCCGGCGCGTCATCACCGGCGTCCATCTTGCGCGCCTTGACGTGGGCCACCGGCGAGGACAGGTTCCCCTCGGCCAGGAAGCCCAGCACGTCCTGGTGCGCCACACCCAGCGAGTCGGCCAGCGCGAGGATCTCGGCCACCCCTTCGACCAGGGTTACCAGCCAGGTGTTCATGACCAGCTTGAGCCGGCTGCCGGCCCCCGCGCCGCCCAGCCACTTGGTCCGCTGGCCGAGCGCGCCGAACACCGGGCCGAGTTCCGGCCGCGCCGCTTCCGGCCCAGACGCCAGGATGAGCAGCTGGCCGCTCTCGGCCGGTCCCTTGGTCCCGGACACCGGCGCGTCCACGAAGGACACGTCGGGGCGCTCCTGGCCGACCCTGGTGTTCAGCTCGTCGACGGCCGCGACGCCGATCGTGGCCATCTGGGCCCACACCGCGCCTGGACGGAGTGCCCCGAGCATGCCCCCAGCGAACGCCACCTCCCGCACCGCGGCCGCGTCCGCGACCATGCTGATGGCCACGTCAGCGTGCTGCACCGCGTAGCTGGGCAGCTCGTGTGCGGTAGCGCCCTCCAGGGCCAGCTGCGCGGCCGGCTCGGGGGTGCGGTTCCACACATCGACCTGGAAGCCGGCCCGCAGCAGGCTGTGCGCCATGCCGCGGCCCATCGTCCCGAGGCCCAGCACCGCCACCCGGGGCAGGGCCTGCTGATCGTGCTGCACTGAACTCATCGTGTCCTCCCATCCGACCTGGCGCCCGGCGCGGGCAGTGCCTCCATCGTGCTACGACGGGCCCGGCCGCCGGAGGGTGGCGGCCGGGTGGCCGCGACCAGCGTGGCCAGGCCGGCCGCGACCGCCCCCGCCAGCATCGCGGCCCGGTCCCCGCTGACCCCGGCCACGGGCCCGCTGCGGCTCACCGTCAGCGCGATCGCGGGCAGCAGCGCGGCGCCGACACCGGCCCCGATCTGCCGGCCGGTGTTGATCACCCCGCCGACGAGGCCCTGGTCAGCATCGGCCACGCCCCGGCTCGCGGTGACCATGGAGCCGAACGCCGTCCCCGCCGTGCCGAACCCGACGAACGTGACCGCAGCCAGCAGCGGGCTGTAGCCACCGGTGGCGGGCAGCTGGGTGAGCACCAGGAAGCCAAGCATGGCAAGCGCGTTGGTGAGCACCAGCAGCCGGCGCATGCCCAGCCGGGCCGTGAGCCGGGCGCCAGCCGCCCCGGCGGCGAAGCCGACCATGCCCTGCGGGGCGAGGGCCAGCCCGGTCATCAGCGGCGAGTCGTGCAGGACCTGCTGGAAGTACAGCGACAGCACGAGCATCTCGCCGCCGTTCCAGATGCCCAGCAGCAGGATGAGCAGACCGCTCTTGCGCAGCGAGCGGAGCCGCAGCAGATCCCCCCGGACCAGCGGGTCCGGATGCCTGCGCTCGGCGGCGGCGAACCCGGCCAGGGCCCCCGCGGCGGCGGCCGCCGCGGCCAGCACCCAGGGCGACGTCCAGCCAGCCGCGCCGCCCTCCGACACGGCGAATACGAGGCTGGCCACGGCCAGCGTGATCAGCGTGGCCCCGGCCACGTCCAGCCGCCGCCTGGTGCGCTCTTCCTGGCCACGGCCCAGCAGCCGCGGGGCCAGCAGCACGGCGGCCAGCCCGACCGGCACGTTGACCAGGAACACGGCCCGCCAGCTGGTGAACTCCACCAGCACGCCGCCCAGAACCTGGCCCGCCACGAAGCCGACCGATGCGGTCGCGCCGTACAGGCCCAGCGCCCGGGTCCGCGGCGGCCCTTCCGGGAAGCCGGTCGTGATCAGGGACAGTGCGGCGGGGGCGACCAGCGCCGCCCCCGCGCCCTGCACGGCCCGGGCCGCCACCAGCAGCACCGGATCCTGGGCCAGTCCACCGGCCAGCGAGGCGACCGAGAACGCGATCAGGCCGGTAACGAACATGCGGCGGCGGCCGAACAGGTCGGCGGCCCGGCCGCCGAGGATGAGCAGGCCACCGAACGTGATGGCGTACCCGGTGACCACCCACTGGGCCGTGGCGGCGGCGAAGCCGAGCTCGCGCTGGATCGACGCGAGCGCGACGTTCACGATGCTGAAGTCCAGCACGACCATGAACGAGGCGGCCAGGATGAGGGTCAGCGCGGCGCGGCGGTAACCGGGCCGCCCGGCCACGGCCGGCAGCTGCCCGGTGGGGTTCCGCACCCTGGCGGGCCGGTGGCGGCCTGCCGCCGCGTCCCGCCCGGGCCGGGCCGGTGGTCTTCCGGGCCGCGGGCCGCATACCGCGCGCGGCGACCTGGGTGCCCAGACAAGGGCACGCTCCCGGGTGGTCACCTGGTGAGCCCGGGAGCGCGGGGCATGGTCCCGGGGAGAGATCGTGCTCGAAGTCACAGCCGATCCGATACGTATAGTTTCGTTTATGGCCGTGATTGGGAACCGTGCCTGGTCCCTGGCTATTCCCGGTGCGGTTGCCTAGCGGTCGTCCTCCGAGGCCCGCAGTCCGCGCAGCACGCGCAGCCAGTCCTCCTCCGAGTCGGGGTTCCACCCGGTGGTGGGGCGGCTGCCGCGGGACGCTTTCGGCCAGGCCGGGACGTGGTCAGCCTGGGCCGGCAGTGCTGGCTCAGCTGACGGCTCGTCCGCCGGGGGCAGCAAGCCGGCGTCGGGCCGCGGAGCCGGATCCCGCACCACCCACTCGGCAGCGGGCCAGGCACTGGCCGCCTGGGCTCCGTCCGGCGGCCCGGGGACCGCGGGCGCCGGGTCAGTGCCCGGTTCGGCCGCGGGACTTTCCCGCTGCCACACGTCGAACGCCGATTCGACCCGGTGTGGCGGCCCGTCGTCCGGTGCCTCATCCGGCGTGGGCCATAGGTCCAGCACCGGCTCACCGCCGGGCTCAGTGGGCAGCGCGAAGCCGGATTCTGGCGTGGACCAGACATCGGGCACCGGCCCGCCACCAGGGCCGGTTTCCGCATCCGGGACTGGTGGCACGTCCAGCCCGGGCCCGGGCACCGGCCCGATGTCCACGGCCCCGGCATCCGGCGGCCACCCGGCATCCAGCGGCAGCCCGGTGTCCAGCTGCCACCGGTCGTCCGGCAGCCCGGCGTCCACCGGCAGCCTGGCGTCCGGGTGCCACCCGGTGCCCGGCGGCAGCCCGGTGCCCGGCGGCCACCCGTCGTCTGGCTGCCACCCGTCGTCCGGCGGCAGCCAGCCAGCGGGCTCCGGCTGGGGGGCCGGAACCGGCCAGCCCTCCGGTGCTGGCCCGTGATCGGGGGTGAACCTGGGGCCGCCCGGCGGCGGCCGCGGAACAGAAGGCGGCCCCGGCTGGTAAGCCCCTGGCGGGAGCGGCGCTGGTCCGCGCGCACCGGCCCAGGACGGATCGCCAGGTTCGGCCACCCGCCTGGCACCGCCGGACCCGAGCAGCACCGCGATCATCAGCACACCGCAGCAGACCCCGGCCGTCATCAGCGCCACCGCGGCCACCCAGGCCACGGTGTCGGCGGAGTGCGGGATCACCTTGCTCAGCGAGCTGACCGCCCAGATACCGAAGCCGGCCGTCAGCATCAAAGAGCCGGCTACAGCCAGGCCGAGCGCCAGGCGCGCGGTACGGCGGTCAGTCAACGCAGAGCCCACCCGGCACACCCTACGGGACAGTAGCCTCGCTCGCCGGGTTCCCCGGACACCCTGGTCGTTGTGCTGCCTTATGCGACTAGCGTGCCTCATGTGCCGCCAGGTGCCTGGCCTGAGCGGGCCGGCCGGGCCGCCCTCAGGCGGCCCCGAGAGCACTCTTCACGTGGGCGGCCCGCGCAAATCGGGAGGAAACGGGCATCTGGCGTACCACAGACGTGAAGAGATGCCGCGGGAGGGCGGGGCAGGGCCGGGCGGGCCGGGCAGGGCCGGGATCTGGGCCTGGGCCCGGTCCGAGTGGTGGGTGGGTGGATCAGCGCACGTGGTTGGTGTCGATCTCGTCGAAGTCGCCCACGCCGTTCGTGACCCCGCCCCCGCCGGACCACTGCCACATGACCGCGTGCGCGCTGGAGCTGGTCACGCCGCCGAAGAAGTGCGCGCACGTCGAGGTGCCCGGGACGCACCAGCCGATGGGCGGCGGCGAGATGTGGCTGGTGGCGTCGGTGTAGGTCCACTCGTCGATAGTGGGGATGGACGAGGCACTGCCGGTGCCGAAGATCTGGCCCCAGATCTGCGGCGCGGAATACACCCCGGGCGTGTAGGACGAGTGCGCGGTCAGGTAGGACGCGTACCCGTTCAGGTCGGCCCGGTCCAGCGACGCGGGCAGGCCGGCCGTCTTGACCTTGCCGCTGCACGTCGAGGTGTACACGTTGTTCCACCCGTTGTCCGGGGCGGGTGTGTAGTCGGGCGCGTTGCCCGGCAGCTCGATATCCATCCAGACCACCTTGTAGGTGACCTTGAGGCCGCCGATCGCGCGCAGCGTCTTGGCCGCCTGCGCCGCGCCCCAGGCGGACGCTTCGGCCGTGGTCCCGGTGTAGTGCGGGTCCACCCCGGGACCGGCCATGAACCAGTAGACACCGGTGCCGATGCCCTTGTGGTACGTGCTGTGGTTGGTGTTAGCCGCCGCGCTGTTCTGGGACGACCAGACCAGGATGCCGCCGCAGCCGGACCAGCGGGCCCAGTTCCCGGCCATGCCGATGTAACCGCCGTACGGCGGCGAGCCGCTCACCGCCGGCTCCCGGTACGGCGGCTTGCTGGTGATGGGGATCGTCGCGCTGTCCGTGCCGTACCAGAAGCCGGGCGCGTTCTTGTTGTCCGGTGCCGCGGCGGCGGCCGGGCGGCCGGCCGCGGTGGTGCTGCCCCGGTCGGCCCCGTGCTGCGCGGCACTGCTCTGGGCGGTGCCCGCCCGGGCCGCTGTGCCGCGGGCCGCCGGCCGGGACGTTCCGGACGGCTGGTTCCCCGGGGCGGCACTGCCCATGGCGCACCCGGTGAGCAGCACGGTGAGCATGGCCAGGCCGGCCATCGCCCGGGCCGGGCGGACGGTGCTGAGCTGGGGGCGTTTCATCGGCGATTCCTTCCGGCCGGGCCCGGGGTCGCAGGCGGGCCGGGGGGTCGCGGCGCGGGCAGGTAACCCCACGCGGGCCATATCGTGATCTTCGGTGCACTACCGGCCAAGGCATCACATTACCCAGCCAGCGCCGCATAGCTGTCCGACTGGCTGAACTGGCACATCGCCGTCCTGGCCGGGCCAGCCGCCGCGGATATGCCGCGTTACCCGAACCGGTGCCTGATGTCCCGATAGCCTGGGTTGGCCCGGACCGGGGGTTCCGCCGACTCGCCGAGGTTCCGTCGTGCACCTATTCGAATGCGAAGTGACGTTCGAGGCTGACCCGGCCGTGGTCTGGCGGATCTGGACCGACGTGGCCCGCTGGCCGGACTGGGACGCCAGCAAGGAGATCGCCCAGATCGACGGCGAGTTCCGGGCCGGCAGCTCGGGCTGGGTCAAGAAGCACAACGCGCTCGGCGGCACGTTCACCATCACCTCGGTGCAGCCGGGCCGGAGCTGGGTCAGCGAGAGCCCGCTCCCGCTGGGCCGGGTGATCTTCGACCACATCGTGGAGCCGCTGCCCGGCGGCCGGGTCCGGGTGGCCAAGGGCGTGCAGGTGGAGGGCGGGTCGGCCGGGCTGTTCCGGGTGCTGGCCGCGCCCCGGATGCGCCGCGACGTGGCGGCCACCCTGGCTGCGCTGCGGCAGCGGGCCCAGGCCGCGCAGAGCGGGCCGCGGGCGCCCGGCCGCACGCCCCATGTCGCTTGATCGCACTGTGTCGCTTGATCGCAATGTAGTGAATAATGCCGTTACGCTGGCTCGGCGCTGCCCGGCGTCATATAGGGGAGGCTGTCATGGACCGTCAGGTGAAGTACGTCTTGCAGGAGTCCGAGCTTCCCCGGCAGTGGTACAACGTGATTCCCGATCTGCCCGCGCCGCCCCCGCCACCGCTGCACCCCGGGACCCGGGAACCAGTCGGCCCGGATGACCTGGCCCCGCTCTTCCCGGCCGCCCTGATCGCTCAGGAAGTGTCCGGCGACCGGCACATCCCGATCCCCGACGAGGTGCTCGATGTGTACCGGCTGTGGCGGCCCACCCCGCTGTTCCGGGCCCGGCGGCTGGAGAATGATCTCGGCACCCCGGCCCGGATCTACTACAAGTACGAGGGCGGCAGCCCGGCCGGCTCACACAAGCCCAACACGGCGGTGCCGCAGGCCTATTACAACGCGGCCGAGGGCGTTACCCGGCTGACCACCGAGACTGGGGCAGGCCAGTGGGGCAGCGCGCTGGCGTTCGCGTCGGCCGTGTTCGGCCTGCAGTGCGAGGTCTGGCAGGTCCGGGCGTCCTACGATCAGAAGCCGTACCGCCGCCTGCTGATGGAGGCATACGGGGCCACGGTGCACCCCAGCCCGTCCGACGTGACCATGTCCGGGAAGGCCGTGCTGGCCGCCGACCCGGACTCGCCGGGCAGCCTGGGCATCGCGATCAGCGAGGCGGTAGAGGTCGCGGCCGGGGAGCCGGCCGCCCGCTACGCGCTGGGCAGCGTGCTCAACCACGTGCTGCTGCACCAGACGGTCATCGGCGAAGAGGCGATCAAGCAGCTTGAGCAGGCCGGCGACACGCCCGACCTGATCATCGGCTGCACCGGGGGCGGCTCCAACTTCTCCGGGCTGGCCTTCCCGTTCCTCCGGGAGAAGCTGGCCGGCCGGATGAACCCGGTGCTGCGCGCGGTCGAGCCGGCCGCCGCCCCGTCGTTCACCCGTGGCCGCTACGCCTACGACTTTGGCGACACGGCGGGGATGACCCCGCTGCTCAAGATGCACACGCTGGGGCACAACTTCATCCCGGACCCGATCCATGCCGGCGGCCTGCGCTACCACGGCATGTCGCCGCTGCTGTCGCACATGTACGAGCTGGGCCTGTTCGAGGCGGTGGCCAAGCAGCAGTCCGAGTGCTTCGCGGCCGGCCTGCGGTTCGCCCGGACCGAGGGCATCCTGCCCGCGCCGGAGCCCACGCACGCCCTGGCGTCCTGCATCGAGGAGGCGCTGCGCTGCAAGGAGACGGGCGAGGAGAAGGTCATCCTGACTGCGCTGTGCGGCCACGGCCTGCTCGACCTGTCCGCCTACGAGAGCTTCCAGGCGGGCCGGGTGATTGACTTCGAGCTGCCCGCGGAGGCCCTGGAGAGCGCGCTGAGCCGACTGCCCGCGGGAGTCTGAACCCGCCGGGGTCTGAACCCGCCGGGGCTGCTGGGGCCGGCCCGGGCTGGGCTCAGTGCTTCACCTGCCGGCTCAGCCGGCCGAACGCCCACAGCAGGCCGGCCGTGGTCGCCGTGTCCACCTGCCGGGCGGTCAGGCTGAACCCCTGGACAAGCCTGCGCACGCTGCGCGCCGCCGCGACCAGCTGCGGGACTGAGGCCGGCTGGCCGAGCGGGGCGGTGGCCAGCTGGGCGAGCACGGCGATCCGCGGGTTCCCGGCCCGGGCCTGCCGGGCCGCGGCGGCCACGAACTGGCGGTAGGCGGGCACATCGAACTCCTCGGCCTGGGCCTGCACCACCAGGGCGGCGGCGCCCACATCGGCCCCGGCCAGCCCGCACCGGAGATAGGCCTGGGTCAGGTTCTCGCCACCGTGCTTGGCGCACGTCCCGCCGGGCACCAGGGCCAGGTCACGGGCTGGGGCCAGGATGGGCAGCAGCCCGTGCGCGCGGGCCAGCGCGCTGAACCGCCGCAGGTAGGCCTGTGGCTGCTGCTGCTCCGCGTACGGCGTGGCCGGCCACTTCTCGATGTCGTACAGCACCGCGTGCACCGTGCTGGGCACGCGGCCCGCGGCCAGGGCCGCGGCGAACGAGGCGTAGCTGGTGTAGATGAGCGTGTTCTTGACCGTGCCCGGCAACGACGGGGCATAGGCCGGCTCCTCGGCCCGGGTGGCCAGGTAGACCATCCGGCCCGCGAACGTGCCGGCCAGCTCGCCGTGCTCGGCCAGCACCGAGTGCAGGATGGACGACTTCAGCACGATGATCGGCGCGGGCGGTGCGGTGCCCGCGGGGACTGGCGGCCAGCGGGCCTGCGCTGTACAGCCGACCAGGACCGCCGCCGCGAGGAACCCCACTGTCCCGAGACGAATGCGCGCCGCCCATGCCGACCCCATCGACGCCCGCATCGCCTCCCAGGTCACGAGTCCAGGCTGGGCTCGGCTCCAACATACCGGGCGTTGGGCAAAATTCTCCGGCTGCCGCGCTAGTAGACCGTCGCAGCTTAGTTGTGGCCTGTGGTTGACTGGCGGGCGGTGGCAGATCTTCCTCTCCCTGCCCGTTGGAGCTGCGTCATGGCGTCGCAGAAGAAGCGGCCGGTCACGCTGACCGCG
>Ga0335077_10000036_pt1 | contig 132092 bp, 120 predicted proteins | sample Lox_Sample_31_FD_207151 | JGI IMG/M metagenome (GOLD analysis project Ga0335077, IMG submission 207151) | Soil microbial communities from Loxahatchee National Wildlife Refuge, Florida, United States - Lox_Sample_3.1 | ecosystem: Environmental > Terrestrial > Soil > Wetlands | place: USA... | reverse complement strand
ATGCGCACTCCGGTTACCGCGATTGCGGGTCCGTTGGGCTTGCTGATGGGCGGAGCCGGCGGCGACCTTCCGGATGCGGCCGTGCGTCTGATCGGAATGGCGCAGGCCAACTGCAAGAGATTGACCGGGTTGCTCAGCGACATTCTCGATTTCGAGAGGATCAAAACGGGGAAGATGGCGTTCGACTTTCAGTGCATCGACGCCAAGCTTCCAGTCGAACGGGCGATCGACGCAAATCGGCCTTTCGCGAAAAAATTCAACGTGCGAGTGCAGTCGGATTGGCCGACCGTTGAATGTGCGGTTTACGCCGATCCTGATCGCCTCATGCAGGTCATGGCCAATCTGTTGTCCAATGCGGTCAAGTTCTCTCCGCCAGGCGGCGAGGTCCTGGTATCGATCGAGAAGCGGGACAGGTTCTGGCGTATCGCCGTGCGCGATCACGGTCCGGGTATTCCCGATGATTACAAAACTCGCATCTTCGATAAATTTGCCCAGGTGGATGCATCGGACGCCCGCTTAAAAGGCGGCACCGGACTGGGCTTGAGCATCGTCAAAGAGATCATGAACCGCCTCGGAGGCGAGGTCGGCTGCGATGACGCGCCGTCCGGAGGGACGATCTTCCACATCGATGTGCCTCGATACGACATCGCAACGATGGCCGATCGGAAATTGAATCCATCGAGTGAAGCGGCATAATTTCTAAAACAAATACGACGCGGATCACGCCGATTTCTGTGCGGTGCGGTCCAGAGCGGTGCGTGCCGCATCGGTGAGGCGCAGATTACGCACGGGGTAGGGAATCTCGATGCCCTCGCGCTTAAAGGCGTCCCACAGCGCCAGCATGACCTCGCCGCGAATGTTGGTGGTGCCCTCAATCGGATCGCAGATCCAGAAACGCAACACGAAGTCGAGCGAGGATTCGCCAAAACCAGTGAGATAGCAGGCCGCCGCCGGTTGCGGCATTATGCGTGAAATGGGGGCGATTACCGCAAGTGCGAGCTTGCTGACCGCGTGCGGGTCGCTGTCGTAGCTGACGCCGAACGGCACCTCCAATCGCACCAAGTCGTTCGAATGCGACCAGTTGACGACCCGCTGGGTCACCAAATCCTCGTTGGGAAGCAGTATCTCGCGGCCGTCGCGCATCACGACCAGCGTGTAGCGCGCACCGATCGTTCGCACCGACCCGGAATTGTCGCCGACCGTGATAACATCGCCCGGCTTGATCGATTTGTCGGCGAGCAGAATTATGCCGCTGACCAGATTGGAAACGATCTTCTGCAGGCCGAAGCCGACACCGACGCCGACCGCGCCGGAGAAAAGGGCGAGAGCAGAAAGATCGATACCGACCGCATTGAGCACGACAGCAATGGCAAGCGCGATGAGCGAAAGCCGGATTACTTTGCCGAGCAGAATCTGGATCGAGGGTGTGAGATCGCTGATCCTCTGAACGCGCTTGTCGAGGAAATTTCCGACGACGACCGCGAGCCACAACGTCACCAGCAGGAAAACGGCGGTTTTTAAAATCAGCAGCAGCGAGATCCGCGAGCCGCCGCCAATGCCGATGCCCACGGAGTCGAGCATCTTGGTGGCATTGCCAAGCAGGCCGAGAATACTGAGCGCGGCGATGGTCCAGGCGCAGATCGCGACGATGCGATTGACGAAATGATTGCGCAGCAGCGACGCGAAGAGCGAGATCACGATCCAGGCGGCGGCCAGACTGGTCGCGACCTGCAGGAGATAGCTGCGCGCCGGAGTTGTTATCTCCAGTAGCGCGCTATGAATCGTCGCCGTTAAAAGCGCAAAAATGATAATTGTCAGGTTCCCGGCCGTGGCAAACACCAATTGCCGGAAGACCGTCGGCCAGCCCTTCAACACCGCTTTGAAATCGATGCGGCGGCGCATCAGCATCGCCAATCCATAGGCGATGGCGGCGGCCAGCAGGATCAACGCGATCTGGATCGGGAACCAAATGCTGGTGAATTCCGCGCCGAAAGAACGGAACGTCTCGCCCATCGTATCGAGGAGCTGCCCGAGATCATCCATGGCCTGATCCCTTCCGCCGCCAGTCAGGTCGGACGATCATATAGCAGCGCGATCAGGGTCGGCACATCCCATTGTCGGCATTCGGCGAGCCAAGGTAGACCGGAGGCGGCGGGCGGAGCATGATCCGGCGGGCTTCGCCGATGAGCCGTTCCGACGGCAAGCGAACGACGGAGGGGATTCTCCATGACCACTGCCGACCGCGATCTGTCCGAAGAACAGCGTCTGATGCGGCAATCATGCCGCCAATTCGTCGATGACGTCGTCATACCGTTCATTCGCGGCAACTGGCAGCGCGAATGGATCATGACGCCGGAGGATCGGCTGCCGAAAGAGATTTTGGAAGGCGCCGAGAGCATCGGCATCCGCACGCTTGGCGTACCGGAGGAGTTCGGCGGCATCGAGCTCGATCCGAAAACGGAAGTGAGGACGTTCGCCATCATCTCCGAAGAGATCGCGCGCGGCGATTCCGGCCTAGCCGATAAATTGGTGCAGAACTGGAAGGTCTCCGTGCTGCTGCGCAATCTTGCGCCCAGGCACCTGCAGGAAAAATGGTTCGGCCGCCTGTTGGAGGACCCGCAATTCCTGCTGGCGCACTGCCTGACCGAACCGCGCGGAGCGTCGGATCGCTGGTTGCCCTACAACGTGCCGGAAGCCGCGATGCAGACCCGCGCAATGAAGAAAAACGGCGGTTGGGTGATCAACGGCCGCAAGCAATTCATCTCGAACGGCTACGACGCCGGCCTCTACGTGGTCTATGCCAATTCCAACCCGCAAGTCGGGATGATGCAGGGCACGTCGTCATTCCTGGTGCCGCGTGAAACGCCGGGATTGACGGTCGCGCGCTGCAACGAGACGCTCGGCTGCCGCTTCATGAACAACGGCGAGCTGGTGTTCGAGGATATGTACGTACCCGATGATCATCTGCTGGTGGAAAACGATGCGCTGGGCAAGGCCGGCGTTTATTTCCGGCCGGGCAAGATCATTCAAGCTTCGAAAAATCTCGGCGTCGGCGTGCGTGCGTTCGAGGATTCGTCGAAATACGTGCAGCAATACGTGCAGGGCGGCCGAATCCTGATCAAGCATCAGGCGGTGGCGCTGCGGCTCGCCGACATGGCGACGCGGATCGAGGCGGTGCGAGCGCTGCTCGATCGCGCCGCGTGCGCGGTCGACGACAACGCGCCTGACGCCGACGTATTGTGCAACATGGTCAAGCTGTTCGCCTCGGAGGAGATCATGAAAGTCTGCCAGCACGCGGTCGAGTTGCACGGCGGCAATGGCATGATGCTCGACTTCGGCATTGAAAAGCTTTTGCGCGATGCCGCGATCTTCCTGCATATGGACGCGACGGTGGATATTTCAAAATTCAAGATCGTCAAGGCGATGTTCCCGCAGACCGCCGGTAAATACGCCGGGCCGGAAATATGATCATCGCTGGGTGAACTGGAATCCGATCAGCACGATGACAAAGCCCAGGAGCTGCAGCAGGCTCGGCACCTCGCCGAGTACGAGAAATCCGATCAGCAATGTGAACCCCGGGACCAGTGACGGGAAAACGGTGGCGCGGCCGGCGCCGAGCGTGACGACCGAGCGGGTGAACAGATAGGTCGAGCCTGGGCCGGCCAATATGCCCTGAACCACGGCCTGCAGCAGATTTTCGAAAAAGCCGGCAGCGATCATCCGCTCAAAACCGAACAGCCACCAGTGAAAGGGAACGTAAAGCAGCGCGACCACACTCACGACAGCGACCGAGCGGTTGGCCGAAATCCCCCATCGCCGCAGCAGTATGCCGAAGGTTGCAAACGACAATCCGGTCGCGACAAACATCAGGTCGCCGGCGAGTCCGTGCGTTCCGATGGTGGCGATGGCCTCGCCGCCAATGACGACGAGGCCAACGATGATGATGAGCGCTCCCGCCAAACGGCGGAGCGGCAAATGCTCCTTGAGCACGACGGTCGCAAGCAGGAGGCCGCCGATCGCGGCGCACGACGGTTGAATCACGCCGCCGTGCCCGAGCGGCACGAGCAGAAAACCAGCATAGCTCGTCATCGCAAACAGCGGGCCGGCGAGCAGCGTGAGGATAATGGCGCGGAACCAGCCGACCGCTCGCAGCTCCGCCGCGCCATAGGCCGGCACAAGCGGCAGCAGCGCCAGGCCGGACCAGAGGTACCGATGCAGCGCCATGTCGGCCGGACCCAGGCCAATGGCAATGCCGTGGCGCGCGGCCACGAACCCGGCGGCCCAGAAAACGGCTGCACCGACGCCGCAAGCGACGCCGATCACTGCCGTTGAAAGCCCGCGCCCCATCGCATGTTCATCCACGCGATTTTTCCTACGCTGGTCCGCCATGGGGCGCCAGTCCACAAGCCTAGCGTGATCGCGGACAACGCCGTAAAGATAGGCCGGTAACAGGGAGCAAGCCGTGGCCAAGTCAGCCAGTAAGACCAACAACAAAGTCATCATCACCTGCGCGATTACCGGCGCGATCCACACGCCGTCGATGTCGCCTTATCTGCCGATCACGCCGGACCAGATCGTCGACGCCGCGATCGGCGCCGCCGAGGCGGGCGCGGCCATTGTGCACTTGCACGCGCGCAATCCGGAGACCGGCAAGCCAGACCAGTCGCCCGAGGCCTTCGGCCGCTTCATCAAGCGCATCAAGCAGCGCTCCAATGTGGTGATCAATCTCACCTCGGGGGGCTCGCCAACGATGCGGGTCGAGGAGCGCGTTTCGCCCGCGCATACATTCAAGCCGGAGGTCGCGAGCCTCAACATGGGCTCGATGAATTTCGCGCTCTATCCCATGCTCGGCCGCTACAAGGAGTTCAAGCACGACTGGGAGCAGCCTTATCTGGAAGGCACGCGCGATCTCGTGTTCCGCAACACCTTCAAGGACATCGAATACGTGCTGCGCACCTGCGCCGACAACGGCACGCGCTTCGAGTTCGAATGCTACGACATCGGGCATCTCTACAACCTCGCGCATTTTCTTGAGCGCGGCCTCGTCAAGCCGCCGCTGTTCGTGCAGTCGGTGTTCGGAATTCTCGGCGGCATCGGCACGCATCCCGAGGATGTCATCCACATGCGGCGGACCGCGGATCGTCTGCTCGGCCGCGAGAATTATCGCTGGTCGGTGCTGGGCGCGGGTCGGGCGCAAATGACGATCGGAGCCATGGCGGTGGCGATGGGCGGCAACCTGCGCGTGGGGCTGGAGGATTCGCTATGGATCGGCCCCGGCAAACTCGCCGAGTCGAATGCGCAGCAGGTCAAGCAGGCGCGGCAGATCATCGAAGGTTTTGGCCTGGAGGTTGCGACCTCTGACGACGCGCGCGACATCCTCGCGCTCAAGGGGGGTGACAAGGTCGCGTTCTAACGCCTTGATCGATTGAGCGCCCCGCACTGCGCAATGCGTATGACGATATAACGCGTTTATTTCCGTTGCCGTTGATTTCGTGTGGCTCTCCAATGGAAAAGGAGATTCGCATCACGCATGGCGTCACTCGACTCGGTCAATATCGTCATCCTGCTCGGCGCGCTTTTGGTGCTGGCCGGCATCATGTCGAGCCTGATTGCGCTGCGGTTTGGCGCGCCGTTGCTGCTGGCGTTCTTGATCGTCGGCATGCTCGCGGGCGAATCCGGCCCGGGTGGGATTAAGTTCGACGATGTGCGGTCCGCCTATATTGTCGGTTCGGTGGCGCTTGGGCTTATCTTGTTTGACGGCGGCCTTCGTACGCGGCTTGCGACATTTCGCAGCGTTGTGGGACCGGCTGGGCTCTTGGCGACGCTCGGCGTGTTGATTACTGCCGCGCTGACCGCGCCAATGGCGTGGTGGGCGCTCAAGCTCAATCCGCTCGAGGCTCTGCTGGTTGGGGCCGTAGTCGCTTCGACAGACGCCGCGGCTGTGTTCTTCCTGTTGCATGCGCGGGGCTTAAGATTGAGGCCGCGGGTGAATGCCACGCTCGAAGTGGAATCTGCGACCAACGATCCATTTGCGATTTTCCTGACCATCGTGCTGGTCGAGATGCTGCTGATCGGCCAGAAGCCGTGGCAGGACGTCGCCATCCTGTTGCTGCGCGAGGCGGCGCTTGGCGGCGCTATCGGTGCGCTGGGCGGTGGGGCGATGGTGCTCGTGCTCAACCGGCTCGACCTGCCGCAGGGTTTGCACGCACCGTTTGTCGCAGCCGGAGCGTTGGTCACCTTCGGAATCACACAGACGCTGCATGGCTCGGGTTTTCTTGCGGTCTATCTCGCCGGCCTCGTGGTCGGCAATCGCGCCACCCGCGCGCATTCCACGCTCATTGCCTTTCTCGATGCCGCCACGTGGCTCGCGCAGATCGCCATGTTCGTGCTGCTCGGTCTTCTGGTTTGGCCGAATAGTCTGCCGGATCGCCTGCTGCCGGCGCTGGCGGTCGCATTCATGCTGATGTTTGTTGCGCGACCCGCCGCGGTGTTCCTGTGCCTGGCGCCGTTTCGCTTCAGCATGCGGGAAAAGACGTTCATTTCCTGGGTCGGATTGCGCGGCGCGGTAAGCATTTTTCTCGCATCGATTCCACTGCTGGTGAAATACGAACGGGCGCAGATTTTCTTCGACGTCGGCTTCGTGGTGGTTTTGATTTCGCTGCTGGTGCAAGGCTGGACGATTTCGATCGCCGCGCGGCGCCTGCGCATGGCGATGCCGCAGGCCGCGGTCTCCGCTCACCGCAGCGAGCTCGATTTGCCCGGCCAGTTGACGCAGGAATTGATCGGCTATCCGGTGGTCGCAACGAGCCCGTATCTTCGCCATGGTATCGCGCCGTCGTGGGCAAAGCTCACCCTGGTCGTGCGCGACGAGCGCGTGCACACGCCGGAGGAGGCGGGCGCAGTGCGCGAGGGCGATCACGTCTATTTTCTCGCGGCGCCAGAGCGGGCGCAGGCGCTCGATCGCTTCTTCGTCGACATGCCGCCGTCGATGCTGCCGGATGCGCGCCTGGCCGGCGATTTTTTCCTTTCCGGCGAAGCGACGCTCGGGGCGCTTGCGGAAATCTATGGCTTGCCGGTCGAGACGGAAAATTACGGAACCTCGCTGGCGGATTACTTCGTCGAACAGCTCGGGCGCAACGCGCGGGAAGGGGACGTGGTGCAGCTCGGAGACGTCATGCTGCTGGCGCACGCATTCAGTAAAGGGCGGCTCGTGACCGTCGGGCTTCGGCTCGAAGAGCCCGAGACGCCGCAACTCGCAATCATTGCAAAGCTCAAAGCTTTGCTCGCAAAGTGGCGCAGCTAGGCTTCAAAAGCCGGACAACGGTCTAAGAGGCAAAGCGGCGGCGCAGGCGAACGCGCGCGCGGGTGGTCTGCACCAGCCAGGCGCCACCGAAAAAGGCCGCAGCCCAGATCAAATCGCCGGCCAGGGTATTTTTCAGGAACGGCAGCGCCGCGATGTAGCACTTGATCAGCCCGTCCAGGTCGGCGGTGTAGAGGGTGTCGAATGCCCATACGGCAAAATTCGTGGTCGCGAAGAAAAACAACGAGCACGCGAGCACCGTCGGCACCAGCACGATTGAAACGCGGAAGCGCCGTACGCCGATTCCGACGAGCGCCGGCAAGGCCAATGAGGCATAGACGACGGCCATGATGCGCCAGTCGTCGAACCCGATGACGGCATCGCTGAGCAACAGTGCGACGATCGGCACGATCGGGGCGAACGAGCGGAAGCGAAGCGCGGTCCCGGCGAACAGCGCGCTTGCAAGCACCGGAGAGAAGTTCGGCAGGTGCACCAAAAGACGCGTGGCCACGTCAAAGCCGATGAGGAATGCGACCAGCAGCAGATCCTGCCGGAGCGTCGCGGGCGCGCGGGCGGTGTTGGGTTGAGTTGCGTTCATCTCGCTTGCCTCGTTTCGCTTGCCTCGTTTGGTCGCGCTCTCGAAAAGGAGAACCTGCGACCACCACAATAGTTCAATTCGCTCCATCATAGCCAGTTGATGATGGCGTGGGGGTTTATGGAATATTTCATTAAATACCAATGTGTTAACCGGTCGCTGCGCGCCTCATGGCGCGAGGCGCCGAACTTTTTCCCGAGTCGCGTTCTGTGCCCATTGCGTCACGATCGTCCGGAGCGCGGTCAGCCCATCGGTCAAGGCCGCGGGGCCGGGCTGCAAAATCAACGCCGACTTGATCTCAAACAGTTGGCCCGCCGCAACCGCCGGAATGGCTGCAAAGCCCGGGCGGGCCGCGACCTTGGCGGGCACGAATTTCTTCCCGCACCACGAGCCGATGATGATATCGGGCCGGGCGCCGATCACGTCCTGCGCGCAGACAATGCGATCCTTCGCGCTCTTCTCGGCGGCACGGCGTTCGAACACATCGATGCCGCCTGCGACTTCGATCAGCTCCGAGACCCAGCCGATGCCGGAGATCATGGGATCGTCCCATTCCTCGAAGTAAATCCGCGGCCGGTGCGGCTGCCGTTCGGCGTTCGCGCGGGCTTTCGCGACTATATCCTCGAGCGAACGCGCCAGTTGCTCGGCCTTGTCGGCGGCGCCGACGAGGGCGCCGAGCATGCGGATCATGGCGAAGATGCCGGCGAGGTTACGCTGGTTGAAGGCATGCACCGTGACGCCTTTGCGGATCAATTCCGCCACGATATCGGCTTGCAAATCGGAAAAGGCGAGAACGAGATCGGGCTCCAACGCCAAGATCTTCGGCACGTCGGCGGTAATGAATGCGGAGACCCGCGGCTTCTCGCGCCGCACCTGCGGCGGCCGCACGGCATAACCCGACACGCCGACGATACGGCGATCCTCGCCGAGGAGATAAAGCGTCTCCACGGTTTCCTCGGTCAGACAGACGATTCGCTCGGGCGGAAACATGGACGTTAGAAAACCATTTCTTTCCGCTCCGCATCAAGCAGTTCGAGCCCGCCATCGGCGATGACCCGGCCGTCTTCGATGCGTATGACCTGCGACGCGATCCGCACGATCTCGCCGGCTTGGTGGCTGACGTAGATCATCGGTATTTTTGCCTCGTCGCGCAGGCGGGCAAGATAAGGGAGGATATCAAGCTTGCGCGCGCGATCGAGCGAAGCAAGCGGTTCATCGAGCAGAAGAAGCAGCGGCTTCATCAGTAGCGCGCGTCCCATCGCGACGCGCTGGCGCTCGCCGCCCGAGAGCCTGCCGGGTCGGCGCCGCAACAGATGTCCGATGTCGAGCAGGGAAACGACGCGTTCGGTCTCGGCGGTATCGGCCGGCAGTTTCTGCATCCAGCGGCCGTAATCAAGATTTTGCGCCACTGTCAGATGCGGGAACAAACGGCCTTCCTGGAAAACGTAGCCGATGCGACGGCGATGCGGCGGAAGATTTACGCCAGTGGCGGAATCGAACAGCACATGGTCGTCGAGCGCGATGCGGCCGCGATCCGGCGCAAGGAGGCCGGCGATCAGGTTGACGAGCGTGGATTTGCCGGCCCCGGAGGGTCCGAACAGAGCGGTGACGCCGCCGGCGGCTTCGAATTTGGCGGCGAGACTAAACCCGCCCAGCTGCTTTTCGACGTCGACCGAAAGCAATTCAATCTCCATGGTAGCGCAGGCCGGCGCGGCGCGCGAACCATTCCGATATGACGAGCGCTGCAAGCGAAATGATGACCGCGACGAGCACGAGGCGCAGTGCGGCGGCGTCGGCATTGGGGATTTGCGTATAGGTGTAGATCGCCGCGGAAATGGTCTGCGTTTCGCCGGGGATGTTGGAGACGAAGGTGATGGTGGCGCCGAATTCGCCGAGCGCCTTGGCGAAGCACAGGACCATGCCCGCGATCAGGCCCGGTAATGCGAGCGGCAAAGTCACTGTGAGAAAAACCCAGACGTGGTTGGCTCCGAGGGTGGCCGCTGCGTCTTCAAGCCGGCGGTCGATCACTTCGAACGACAGCCGGATCGCACGCACGAGTAACGGAAAACCCATGACGCCGCAGGCGAGGGCGGCGCCAGTCCAACGGAACGAGAACACGATGCCGAGATCGGCGAGCAATCCGCCGACGGTGCCTTTGCGGCCGAACGTTATCAGGAGCAGATAACCGGTTACGACAGGCGGCAGCACCAGCGGCAGGTGCACGATGCCGTCGAGCAACGATTTGCCCCAAAAATCCTTGCGGGCGAGCAACCAGGCGATGGCAATGCCGAACGGCAGCGCCACGGTTGTTGCGACAAGTGCGATCCGCAGCGAGAGCCGGATCGCGATCCATTCGTCCGGACCGAGTTCTAACACGGGCGACCTTTCACCCTCCCCTGGAGGGGGGAGGTGAAGAAAGAGAGGTCCTCACGACGTCGGCTTGATCAAGAACGTGAAGCCGTATTTCTCGAATATGGCTTTCGCGTTACCGGAGCGCATGAAGGACAGATAGGCTGCGGCTTCCGGCTTGGCGTTGGCAGTTAGCGCAACGGGATAGATGATGGTGGGATGCGAATCCGCAGGGAAGGTGCCGAGGATCTTCACGCCAGGCTCCACCTTCGCGTCGGTCTCGTACACGATGCCAAGCACCGCTTCGCCGCGTGCGACGAGAGCAAGTGCGGCGCGCACGTTCTCGACCATGGCGAATTGCTTTTCGGCCGCCTGCCAGGAGCCGAGCTTTTCGAGTGCGGCCTTGGCGTATTTTCCGACCGGCACTGCCCGCACATCACCGGTGACGATTTTTCCGTCGCCGGCGAGCTTGGCAAGGTCGAAGCCCTGGCTAATCGTCACGCTGCCGATTTTGGAATCTTTCGGTGCGATCAAGACCAGTCGATTGCCCAGCAAGCTCATCCGCGTGTTGTCCCTGATGAGTTTTTTCTGGTCGAGGTAATCCATCCACTCCAGATCGGCCGAGGCGAACAGATCGGCAGGCGCTCCAGCTTCGATCTGCTTGGCGAGCGCGGAGCTTGCGGCATAGCTCGATATCACCTTGACCCCGCTTTTCTTCGTATAGGCGGCGTTGACCTCATCGAGCGCGTTTTTCATCGAGGCCGCGGCGAACATGATGATGGTTTGGTCCTGCGCCTGAACGGGCGCGGAACAGCCGATCCATAGTTGTGCGATGACGAAGGGAACGGCGAACGGACGAAGAATGTTCAACATGGCGGCACTCCTCGGGAGCGGACGCGCGTAATGCAGGCCGCACCACGGTTGGATGATGTGTTGAGACGATCACCCCGGAAGCGCCGTTCCAGGACCATATCGCAGTGCGCGTACAGCGGACCGCGGATCGTTGAGGGACACTAGCAAGGCTCTGATGCCCGGGTAAAGTAGCGTCCGGAGAGGCCAGATGACGCAAGCAACACCAATCGAGGGCGAGTTCGACTATATCATCGTGGGGGCGGGCTCGGCCGGCTGTGTGCTGGCCAACCGGCTGTCGGCGGACCCGCAATCGCGCGTGCTGGTGCTGGAAGCCGGCGGCCGCGACAACTGGATCTGGTTCCATATTCCGGTCGGCTATCTGTTCGCCATCGGCAATCCGCGCGGCGACTGGATGTTCAAGACCGAAAGCGAGCCCGGCCTGAACGGACGCAGCCTGAATTATCCGCGCGGAAAGGTGATCGGCGGATCGTCTTCGATCAATGCCATGATCTACATGCGCGGGCAGGCCGCCGATTACGACCATTGGAGACAGCTAGGATTGGCTGGCTGGGGCTGGGACGACGTGTTGCCGTTCTTCAAGCAGCACGAAGACCATTTTCTGGGCGCGAGCGCGCATCATGCGGTCGGCGGCGAATGGCGGATAGAGCCGCCGCGGGTACGCTGGGACTTGCTCGACGCCTTTCGTGCGGCGGCGAAGCAGGCCGGCATCCAGGAGATCGCCGATTTCAACACCGGCGATAACGAAGGCTCCTGCACCTATCACGTCAATCAGAAACGCGGGCGGCGCTGGTCGGCCGCGCGCGGATTTTTGAAGCCGGTTTTACATCGATCGAATTTGCGGCTGGAAACCAATTGTCTGGTCGACGGCGTTGTATTCGAAGGCAAGCGCGCATCCGGCGTGCGCTGGCGGCAGGACGGCGTTGAACGCCTGGCGCGTTGCCGCGGCGAGGTGATCCTCGCGGCTGGATCGATCGGCTCGGTGCAGCTTCTGATGCTGTCAGGCGTTGGGTCGGCTGCGCAGCTGTCCGCGTTCGGCATTCCGCTCGTGCTCGACAAGCCGGGAGTCGGCGAGAACCTGCACGATCATTTGCAACTGCGGCTGATCTACAAGGTTTCCGGCGTGAAGACGCTGAACGAGATCTACCACCAGCGCACCGGCTTCGCGCGCATGATGCTCAACTACGCGCTGTTCCGGCGCGGACCGCTGACGATGGCGCCGTCGCAACTCGGAATCTTCACGCGGTCCGATCCGCATCGCGAACGGGCAAACATCCAGTATCACGTGCAGCCCTTGTCGCTCGACCGCTTCGGCGAGCCCTTGCATACGTTCCCGGCGTTTACCGCAAGCGTCACCAACATTCATCCGACCAGCCGCGGGCATGTTCGCCTGCGCTCGCGCGATCCAGCCGACAAGCCGGTGATCGCGCCGCATTATCTTGCGACCAACGAGGACCGGCAGGTGGCGGCGGATTCGATCCGCGTGACGCGCCGGATCGTGGGGCAGCCGGCGCTCGCTCCGTTCAACCCGATCGAATATCTGCCCGGAGCAAAAACCGGCGACGATGATGCGAGCCTGCTGAAGGCGGCCGGCGACATCGGCACGACCATCTTTCATCCCGTAGGCACGGCAAAGATGGGCCGCGCCAGCGATCCCCTTGCCGTGGTCGACGAGCGGCTGCGAATTATCGGCCTTGACCGCATCAGAGTGGTCGATGCCTCGGTGATGCCGTCGATCACGTCCGGCAACACGGCGGCGCCAACCATGATGATCGCCGAAAAAGGCGCCGCCATGATCCGCGCGGACGCCAAGGGTTCCTAGTGGTTGTTTGCGGCTGTTGTCGGTCCCGGTGCGTTCAGGACCTGCCGGCACATCGGCGGCAATTCCGCGAGCGTCTTCTGATGACCCGGCGGGCCGGGCGGTTGCGGTTTCGGCCGGAAGCGGTCGTGGAAACTCCAATAGCCCACATTCTCCGAGCAATCGTCGTTATTCGGCGGCGGGCTGTCGGGATGGCATTCGGGGCTGTCGGCCGGACATTTGATGCGGATGTGGAAGTGATAGTTGTGGCCGAACACGATGCGCATCTTGCCTAACCAGCGGCGGTCGCCCTTGACGTCGCGGCAGAGCGCTTTCTTGATTGCGTAGTTGACCAGGACGCGCTCAACCTGCGGCTCCTCGGCCACGGTCTTGAGCAAAGCGATATAGGCCGGCGACCAGATTTCCGGCCGGACGTCGTCCCAGGTGTCGTTGACGAGATTGGTCGCCATCATGTCTTCGCGCTCTTCGCGCGAGAGCTCGTGATCCGGCATCGGCGTGAACCAGACATCGGCGTCAAGCCCGATCTGGTGGCTGGCGTGTCCGTTCATCATCGGTCCGCCGCGGGGTTGCGTCATGTCGCCAACGAGCAGTCCCGGCCAGCCGAATTTCGGCACCTTCGCCGAAATGCGCTCGATCAGCTTGATCATTTCGGGATGCGCCCAGTTGCGATTGCGGGAGAGGCGCATCGCCTGCCAGGTCGGGCCGGTGATCGGGAGCATCTGCGCGCCGGCGAGACAGCCGTGGGAGTAAGCACCAATCGCTCGCGGCGGCATCAGAGCAGGTTCGTCCTTGCGGCCGAACAATTGCTTGGCGGGCAGGTTCGGGTCGTTCGGATGGGCCAGCGGCGGAAGCGCCACCGGCACAAGCGAGCCAAGATCCTGCGCTTGCACGGCGGCTGGCGCGGAAAACAGGAGCACGAGCGATAGTAAGAATAACCGACCCGGCATGAGCATAATCTAACCTGCTAGGCTCAAAGAGAAAAGCTAGGCTTTAGTCACCAACGCCAGGTTAACTGCCACAGAGATGAACCAATCTTAATCGGGAGGTTAAGAAATATGGCGACCTACATGGAGAAGAGCGAGCAGCAGACATCGCGGGCCTATTCGCCGGCGGTCATCACGCAGGGCGGTAAAATCGTGTGGCTCGCGGGCCAGACCGCCACGCGCGACGAGGCCGGCAACGACATTTCGGGGAATTTCGAAGCGCAGGTGCGCACCATCTTCAGCCTGCTCGACCAGACGCTGAAGAAGGCCGGCGGCAGCCTCGCCAACATGGTGACGATGACGGTGTTCATCATCGACCCGCGCCACGGCGATCGCTTCGTGCAGATGCGTGCGGGATTTTTTCCGGACGGAAATTTTCCGGCCAGCGCGCTGATCACGGTGTCGAATTTCGCGCGGCCTGGCATGCTGATCGAGATTCAGGGCGTGGCGGTGATTGGCGGGTGAGGGAGTGGTCTTTCTCGGGTCATCCTCATGGTGAGGAGGCCGCCGTAGCGCAGCGAAGGCGGGCGTCTCGAACCATGAGGCCTCATCCTTCGAGACGCGGCCTTCGGCCGCTCCTCAGGATGAGGCCGAATGAGTTAGTGAAATCCTCACACATCCACCTTCAGCGCGGCGATGAAGGCCTCCTGCGGGATGTCGACCTTGCCGAACTGGCGCATGCGCTTCTTGCCTTCCTTCTGCTTCTCCAGCAGCTTGCGTTTGCGCATCACGTCGCCGCCGTAGCATTTCGCGGTAACGTCCTTGCGGAAGGCGCGCACGGTTTCGCGCGCGATGATCTTGCCGCCGATCGCCGCCTGGAATGGCAGCTTAGGCCAGTCAAATATACTGAAAAGACAGGAGGTTTTGCCTTAAGCCGTAAAAATTACTCCTTGATAACGAAATTTTTGCAAGAATTGCGCAAATATGCCACTTAAAGGGCATCGAGAAAGACATTTGGTGGGTAATATAATGCTAATTCGGTTTGGGGTGCAGAACCATCTTTCGATTAGGGACAGGCAAGAATTGTCTCTAGTTGCCTCTTCGCTGAAAGATACAGGCGCAGACTCAATCAAGATTGAGCGCGATTTGAAATTGTTGCCTGCAGCACTGATTTACGGGGCGAATGCATCTGGCAAAAGCAATCTTGTGTCAGCGTTTGCATTTTTCCGCAATGCCGTGCGTTCTTCGCATTCGCAAGGGAAACCGGAAGGTGGTGTGCGACGGTTGCCATTCGGTCTTGATGAAAAATCTGCTCGAGCACCGTCCAGATTTGACATCGACTTCGTTGTAAACCGAACACGTTTTCACTATGGGTATGCGGCGTCGGATAGTGAATTTTTAGAGGAATGGCTATTTGCATTTCCAGCAGGAAAAAAACAAACGTGGTTTTTGCGCGATAAAAAAACTAAGGAAATCTACTTTGGAAAAAATCTCAAAGGCTCATTGAGAACCATAGAATCATTGATGAGGCCTAATAGTCTATTCCTTTCCACGGCGGCACAAAACTCTCATAAACAATTAAGTCCCTTGTACCATTACATCAGCAGCATTGCATTGCATTACCCAAAGAGCGATTCGGATGAAACCAAAGTTACATTTCCCGAAGGAAAAATTGACTCGCGAATTATCAAATTTTTGCAGCAGGCCGATACCGGTATTGTCGATTGTCATTTTGATGATTTTCGCCAAGACGAAAAAACGGCCGCCATAGTGGCAGATATATTTAAAGTGGTGAATACTCATTTGGCTCAAGGTTCCGGAGAAATATCAAAATTCGAAGATTTTAAGGTAAAGGTGATTTCGCTCGGGCACGAGACTAAAGCGCGCGGAAAGGTGTATCTGGATTTATCCTACGAAAGCACGGGGACCATCCGACTCTTAGCAATCCTAAAGTCAATATATTCTGCATTGGATAGTGGCTCGGTAGTCATTGTTGACGAACTTGACGCTAGCCTACACACGTATCTTTCAGAAAAAATTGTAGCGCTATTCAACTCTCGTGTAACAAATCCAAAGGGCGCGCAACTCATTGCGACCACGCATGATACAAATTTGTTGTCTGCGTCATTTATCCGCCGAGATCAAATTTGGTTTGCTGAAAAGGATAATTCTGGCGCGACGGTATTTTATCCACTTACCGACATCCGTACGAGAAATACTGATAATTTAGAAAAAGGCTATCTGCAGGGAAGATTTGGGGCGGTTCCGTTTAAAGGATCAGTCAATCTATTGATGGGTGCCGAATGATCCATGAGCAAGAGAAAGCACCCATATCCGCCACTTTTAAACCGCAGAGCGGCATCACGAAACGCGAAAATAAAAATCACGGTCATTTGCGAAGGCAAAGTAACCGAACCTGAATATTTATTATCATTAGCGCAGCATTGCGGTGCGCTGCTCGAAATAATGCTGATTGTGGAACGGGGCGCAGGAGTTCCAATCACGGTCGTGAGAAAGGCGATTGAGTTAAAATCTCAGCTAAGAACTGGTAATAGTTTTGAAGAGAATGACAAAATCTGGGTTGCTTTCGATCGTGATGAGCATCCAAATATTTTGAGGGCGCTTAATGAAGCTGAAGCAGCGGGAGTTTTTGTTGCCTATTCGAATCCGTGTTTCGAACTGTGGTTAGTCTTGCATTATCGAGACCATGATGCTCCTGCCACGCGACGTGAAATTCAAAGAGCGTTACGTAATCTCATGCCTGGTTACGACCCGAATCGTTCAAAACAGGTGATGTTTGATCAAATTTGCGATGCTGTTGAGCAAGCGGAGAATAGAGCGGAGACACTAGAACGTCGGCGGCAAGCGGAGCGGAGCCCACGGGGAAATCCTTCAACTACTGTATTCAAGCTTACTCGCGAAATTCGAAGGCACGGCAAAAAATAATCACACATCCACCTTCAGCGCCGCGATGAACGCCTCCTGCGGGATGTCGACCTTGCCGAACTGGCGCATGCGCTTCTTGCCTTCCTTCTGCTTCTCCAGCAGCTTGCGTTTGCGCGTGACGTCGCCGCCGTAGCATTTCGCGGTGACGTCCTTGCGGAAGGCGCGCACGGTCTCGCGCGCGATGATTTTTCCGCCGATCGCGGCCTGGATCGGGATTTGGAACATGTGCGGCGGGATCAGCTCTTTCAGCTTCTCCACCATGGCGCGGCCGCGCGCTTCCGCGCGCGTGCGGTGCACCAGCATGGCCAGCGCATCGACCGGCTCGCCGTTGACCAGGATCGACATCTTCACGAGGTCGGCGGGCTTGTAGTCGGTGAGGTGGTAGTCGAACGAGGCATAGCCGCGCGACACCGATTTCAGTCGGTCGTAGAAGTCGAACACCACCTCGTTGAGCGGCAGGTCGTATTTCACCATGGCGCGGCTGCCGACGTAGGTGAGATCGACCTGGCTGCCACGGCGATCCTGGCAGAGCTTCAGCACCGCGCCGAGATGCTCGTCGGGCGTCAGGATCGTCGCCTCGATCCAGGGCTCGCGGATTTCGAGGATCTGCATCGGGTCGGGCATGTCGACCGGATTGTGGATCTCGATTTCCTTGCCGTTGCGCAGCGCCATCTTGTAAATCACCGACGGCGCGGTCGCGATCAGGTCGAGATTGAATTCGCGCGACAGGCGCTCCTGGATGATCTCCAGATGCAGCAGACCAAGGAAGCCGCAGCGGAATCCAAAGCCGAGCGCGGCTGAAGTCTCCATCTCGTAGGTGAAGCTCGCGTCGTTGAGCCGCAGCTTGCCGACCGCGGCGCGCAAGTCCTCGAAATTCGCCGCATCGACCGGAAAGAGGCCGCAGAACACCACGGGGATGGCCGGCCGGAAGCCGGGCAAGGGCGTGGTCACCGGCTTGCGGTCGTCGGTGATGGTGTCGCCGACGCGGGTGTCTGCGACCTGCTTGATCGAGGCGGTGAGAAAACCGATCTCGCCGGGGCCGAGTTCGTCGACGGGGAGCAGCTTGGGTGTGAACACGCCGACGCGGTCCACTTCATAGGACGCGTGCGTTCCCATCAACTTGATGCGCTGGCCTTTCTTGAGCGTGCCGTCGACGATGCGCACGAGCACGACCACGCCGAGATAGGAATCGTACCAGCTGTCGACCAGCAGCGCCTTCAGCGTCGCGTCGCGGTCGCCCTTGGGCGGCGGCAGGCGGGTGACGATGGCCTCCAGCACTTCGGGCACGTTCTCGCCGGTCTTGGCGGAGATCAGGATCGCATTCGAGGCATCGAGCCCGATCACATCCTCGATCTGCTGCTTGACCTTGTCGGGCTCGGCCGCCGGCAAATCGACCTTGTTGAGCACCGGCACGAGTTCGTGGCCGGCCTCGATCGCGTGATAGGCGTTGGCGAGCGTCTGCGCCTCGACGCCCTGACTGGCGTCGACGACGAGCAGCGAGCCCTCGCAGGCGGCGAGGCTGCGGTTGACCTCATAGGCGAAGTCGACATGTCCGGGGGTGTCGATGAGGTTCAACACATAATCCTTGCCGTCGCGCGCTTTGTAATTGAGGCGCACGGTCTGCGCCTTGATGGTGATGCCGCGCTCGCGCTCGATATCCATGGAATCGAGCACCTGCTCGACCATTTCGCGCTCGGCCAGCGCGCCGGTGAGCTGAATCAGCCGGTCGGCGAGCGTCGACTTGCCATGGTCGATGTGCGCGACAATGGAGAAATTGCGAATGTTTTGGATGGGGACTTCGGCCATGGCGGGGAGATAGCAACGAGGTGACCCCGCGGCAAGCGGCAGACGGCCGGTCGCAGCGTCATCCGGAAGGCTTGCGCGTTTGCCACTCGCCCGCATTTTGGGCAAAATCAGCCTCGACACATATTGGTTCGAAGGTTCTGCGCGATCGGATGATCCATGCGGCTTGTCGTGAAGGCATTGGCGGGTGCGGTCGCGTTTGTGATCGTGGCCTTCGGCGTCATGATGATCAGTTCGCGCGGCCACAACGGGCTATTGATTCGATCCACGCCTGGACGGTTCGAGGCCGATACGAACATTTACTCCGACCTGCTGGCCCGGAATTATACGCTCAGAGGTTTTCGCAAATGCGAATACTTCACCGGGTTTGGCACCTTCACCAACCTGGAAGGACCTCGCTGCCCTTGGTACACGACCGAAGACCCGAAGATTTCTAATATCCGGGAGAGGGCAGACTGACTCGCAAGAGCTTGCTGGCGCCGGCGGATCGCCTCGTCGCGGCGCTGACCGACCCGGTACGGCGCGAGCGCGCCATCCTCGTCGTGCTCGCCGGCTACATGGCGGTGTGGACGCTCTACGGCGTGTTCGCCAAAGCGAGCCAGGACATCCATTTCGATATGGCGGAGCTGGTCGCGTGGGCGCACGAGCCGGCCTTCGGCTATTCAAAGCATCCGCCGCTCGCGGCGTGGCTGGTGCGGGGCTGGTTCACGCTGTTTCCGCAAACCGACTGGGCCTATTACCTGCTCGCGATCGCGACCGTGGCGGTTGCCTTATGGATCGCATGGCGATTGTTCGCGCACTATCTTGATGGCGAGAAACGCGTGGTGGCGCTGGCGATGCTGACGCTCATTCCGTTCTTCAATTTTCACGCGTTGAAGTTCAATCCCAACACGGTGCTGATCCCGCTCTGGGCGGTGACGACGCTCTGGTTCGTCCGCTCCTACGAGTCGCGCAGCGCATTTTACGCGGCACTTGCCGGCATCGGCGCCGCCGCATGCATGCTGGGAAAATATTGGTCGATCGTACTGTTGCTTGGGCTAGCCCTCGCGGCGCTGATCGACAGACGTCGCGGCATTTACTTCCGTTCGCCCGCCCCGTGGATCACGATCGCTGTCGGCGCGCTTGCGCTTGCGCCGCATATCGTTTGGCTCGTCGCGAATGACTTCCTGCCGTTCTCATACGCCATGGCTGCGCACGGCGCCGGCACGCTGACATCGGTCGCGATACGATCCAGCGGCTATCTGGCGGGAGGCGCGGCCTATGTGGCGGTTCCGATCCTGCTGATGTTGGCTGTCGTCCGGCCGAGCAGTGCCGCGCTTGCCGATGCGCGCAGTCCGGCCGATCCCAAGCGGCGGCTTGCGATGTGGGCGTTCTGGCTGCCGTTGGTGTTGCCGGCAGTGCTTGCACCCTTGTTCGGGATCGAGATCAACTCGCTGTGGACCATGTCGGCATGGACGTTGCTGCCGGTGGTCATGCTGTCCTCACCGCTCATTTCCGTCACGCGGTTGGCGGCCGTACGGATCGCTGCGATTGCGTTCGCGATACCGTTTTTGTTTCTTGCCGCCTCTCCATTCGTGGCAGCCGCGATCCAGCGCGCCGGCGTGCAGCCATCGGCGGCGCATTCGAAACTGCTGGCGGAGCAGGTCGCGCGGGAATGGAAGGCGGTGACCGACCAGCCCCTGCGTTTTGTCGGCGGCGAGGCTGCGCTCAGCTACGGCGTGGCGTTCTATCTGAGGCAGCGTCCGTCGGTGTTTCCCGACCTCAATCCGCGCATCGCGCCGTGGATCGAACCGCAAGAGCTTGCGCGGGCCGGCATCGCGCTGGTCTGCGCCGCGGACGATCGCAATTGCGTCCCTGGCGTCGAAGCGCGGGCAGGCTCGGCCGGGCGCCGCACCGAGGTGGAGTTAACGCGCAGTTATCTTGGCATCGCGGGGGAGCCGGCGCGCTATCTCATCGTCCTGGTGCCACCGGGTCAGCATTAATAAATACAGCGGTGGTGGTTTCGCGAATTGCACAGCGCCCTCGCGGCGCGCTAATAATCGAGAGGCTATGAACTATATTCAATCTATGGCGTCGCAATATGTGCGGCTGTTCTCACACCGCGTGCAGCCCTGGATTGACCGGCTCTGGCGAGCCCGCCTCATACTCGGCAGCGCCGTCATCGTCCTGCTTGCGCTCGAAGTGGCTGGCATCCTGACCCTTGCGCAATCGCTGGCTGGTTTTGTCGTCGTCATTATTGCGATGCTGATTCCGTTCGAGGGTGGAACTGCCGCGAGTTCGGCTGCGGCTTATCAAGACCGGCCGTATCGATCCGACTGGTTGGTCGAGAGCGTCGTTTCCGGCCTCCCGGATGCCGTGATCGTTCTTGATCGCGATTGCCGGATCGTCGCCTGGAACGCCGCGGCGCAAAAGATCACGCTGCCGCTGGTGCGCGGAGTGCCGCTCTCGCTCGTCTTGCGCAATCCGGATGTCCTGGAAGCCGCGCGGCGTGCGATCGAATCGGGGCGGCCTGAGCGCGCGGAATTCCATGAACGGACACCGACAGATCATTGGACGGAAGCCCGCGTTATTCCGGTTACATTGCCTGAATTATCGGGCGTGGAACGCGAACTCGTGCTGTTGACCCTGCTCGATCTCACGCCGCTGCGCCGTGTCGAGGAAATCCGTTCGGATTTCATCGCGAATGCCAGTCATGAATTGCGCACGCCGCTTGCATCCTTGACCGGCTTCATCGAGACCCTGCAGGGTTCGGCGCGCAATGATCCCGAGGCGCGCGATCGTTTCCTGAACATCATGCGGGCGCAGGCCGCTCGCATGGCGCGGCTGATCGACGATCTTCTGTCGCTGTCGCGAGTCGAACTGAAAGAACATGTGCCGCCTGAGGAAAAGATCGATCTCTCCGGATTAGTGCGCCGCGTCGCAGATAGTCTTCTGCCGCTGGCGCAAGAACGAAAGGTCACAATCAAGGTCGACAGTCCGGCCAAACCGCTGATCGTTCGCGGCGATCAGGATGAGCTCATCCGCTTGTTCGAAAATCTGATCGATAACGCCCTGAAATACGGTGCCAGCGGCAAACGCGTGGACATCACGCTCAGCCGCACGGACAGCGAGGCGGCCGTGCGTGTGCGCGATTATGGGCCGGGTATCGCGCGCGAGCATCTGCCCCGCCTGACCGAACGATTTTATCGCGGGGATGTCACGGAAAGCCGGGCAATGGGCGGTACCGGCCTCGGTCTTGCCCTGGTCAAACACATCGTCAACCGCCACCGCGGCAAGCTTGCTATCGAGAGCACGCCGGGCGAAGGCGCGACTTTCACGGTGCGGCTGGCACTCGCGGAATAATATTCGGCGATGCGTAAGATTCATGATAATTCAAGGTTATCCACCGTCATTGAACTGTCATATCGGTTTCATATAAGGTTGACATGGCAGGTGTAGGCATCGCCATTGTTTTAGGCGCGGTTCATCGATGACATGAACTGGAGTGGCCGCAAGCGCTATATAACGATAAAAATCCTTACCGACCCAGGCCGAATACGTGCGCGTAGACTCGGTAACGAACTCTGCGACCGGCGCGCCGATCAACATGGTCGTCGCGCCGGTTTTCGACATTGGAGCGCACGTGCCGTTGCTTTGAGGAAAGGGTCATGAAGTTTTCCGCAGCCCTGAGATCGGAGTCTGTTGCCGTGGGCGAAATAGAACCGGCAATCCCGCCGATCGTGAAAATGTCGGTCCAAAAACTGAATTTCTTTTATGGCCAGCATCAGGCGCTGAAAGACATCAATGTCTCGCTGTACGCGAAAAGAGTCGTGGCTTTCATCGGACCGTCGGGCTGCGGGAAGTCGACGTTTCTGCGGGTGCTGAATCGGATCTACGATCTTTATCCGAACCAGCGTGCGGAAGGCGAAGTCCTCCTTGATGGAGTCGACATTCTGTTGCCGCAGCAGGACCTGAATTTGCTGCGCGCGCGCGTCGGCATGGTCTTCCAAAAGCCGACACCATTTCCAATGTCGATTTTTGAAAATGTTGCCTTCGGTATTCGACTGTATGAGCGGATGAACAAATCGGACCTCGAAGGGCGAGTCGAACTGGCGCTGCGCCGCGCGGCCTTGTGGGAAGAGGTCAAGGACAAACTCACCGCCAACGGGCTCAGCCTTTCGGGCGGCCAGCAGCAGCGGCTGTGCATCGCCCGCACCATCGCCATCAGGCCCGAAGTAATCCTGCTCGATGAGCCATGCTCGGCGCTCGATCCGATCGCTACGGCCAAGATCGAAGAACTGATCGATGAACTGAAGAACGACTACACGATCGTGATCGTTACGCACAATATGCAGCAGGCGGCGCGGGTTTCCGATTATACGGCGTTCATGTATCTCGGCGAACTCATCGAATTCAACACGACGAGCTTCATGTTCACCAATCCGGCGGACCGCCGCACGCAGGATTACATCACCGGCCGTTTCGGGTAATCGCGGGCAAACGACGATGGCGAGAGTCGCGAGGAAGGGTGGTCAGGATGCCTGAACACACGATCAGCGCGTTCGATGCCGATCTGCAAGCGCTGGCCCGCATGATTTCCGAAATGGGCGGTCTGGCGGAAAAGCAGGTCATCGATTCGATCAGCGCGCTTGATCGCAATGACGTTGCGTTGGCGCGCCGGATCATCGCAGACGACGCCAAGATCAATGCGATACAGCACGCGATCGAAGAAAAAGTCGTCTTCACCATCGCGCGGCGCCAGCCCATGGCGGCGGACCTGCGGGAGATCATCGCCGCGTTGCGAATTTCAAACGACCTCGAGCGCATCGGCGATCTTGCCAAGAACATCGCCAAACGCGTGAGCGTGCTGGGCGATGAGTTTCAGCCGCGTCAGATCATGCGGGGGGTCGAGCATATGGCCGACCTCGTGCTGCTGCAGCTCAAGAACGTGCTCGACAGCTATGCGCGGCGCGATGTCGAAAAGGCGGTCGCGGTGTGGCGCGGCGACGCGGAGATCGATGCGGTCAACAATTCGCTGCTGCGCGAACTGCTGACCTACATGATCGAGGAGCCGCGCATCATCGGCTTTTGCATTCATCTGATGTTTTGCACGAAGAATATCGAGCGCATGGGCGATCACGCCACCAACATCGCGGAAATCGTCTACTACATGATCGAAGGCAAGATGCTGCCGGACGACCGTCCGAAGGGCGATATCACAACATCGTTCAGCGTGCCGATCGAGGCGGCGCGGAAGAAATCATGACCGCGCGCATACTCATCGTCGAGGATGAAGAACCGCTGACGATCATGCTGCGGTACAATCTCGAGCGCGAGGGATTCACCGTCGAGACCTCGTCGCACGGCGACGATGCCGACCTCCGCATCAGGGAAAGCCCGCCGGATCTCGCCATCATCGACTGGATGCTGCCAGGACTTTCCGGGATCGAATTGGTGCGGAGATTGCGGACGCGACCGGAAACGAAGCAATTGCCGATCATCATGCTGACGGCGCGCGGCGAGGAGCCGGAACGGATTCGCGGACTGGCGACCGGCGCCGACGACTACATCGTCAAGCCATTTTCGGTGCCGGAGCTGCTGGCTCGCGTGCAGGCGTTGCTGCGGCGGGCGAAGCCGCAAAGCCTGTCGAGTGTCATGACGATCGGTGACGTGCAGCTTGATCGCGAAAAGAAGCGCGTGGTGCGTGCCGGGCGCGAGGTATCGTTGGGCCCGACGGAGTTTCGCCTGCTCGAATTCCTGATGGAAAACCCGGGGCGGGTCTATTCGCGCGAGCAGCTGCTCAACAGCGTGTGGGGGCGAGACATCTACATCGACGAGCGCACGGTCGATGTGCATGTGGGCCGTCTGCGAAAGGCGATCAATCGCGGGCGGGATTCCGACCCGATCCGCACCGTCCGCGGCGGCGGCTATGCGTTCGACGAACGCTATCAGGCCTAGCGACCGTCAGCGATTTGATCGGCGCTGATTTTCGAGCAGCTGCTTGAACAGGCCGCCGGCGGATTCGACGACGCGATCGATGATCCCGCGGCCGTGCCTTGCTGACGCTGCGCGCGGGTCGCCGGTGATGCCCCGATGAGCGATGCGCGAATCGTCGCTGGTCCACGGCCAGCTCGCGGCGGGATCGAGGATCAGGGCGCTTACCATCCTTGCGTCCTTGGGCGGTTTGACTCCGGAAATCTTCCGGCGTCGCACGCGTTCGGGAGCCAACGCCAGCATCACCGAAGTCTCGTCCTTGCCGCCGTGGATTTCAGTGAACCCCGCGCCTGCTATCGGGCTCATCATGGCGCCAAGGTGCAGCGCGCAAACATTGAGCCCGAAGTCGGCCGACAGTTCGCGCACCAGCGCATCGAGGAGGCCGCGGTTGCCGCCGTGACCATTGACGAGGGCAAGATTGCGCGCCGGCAGGCCACGGGCGATTTCATTCGCGCTGTCGCGCAGCAGTGCCGTCATGGTCTGGATCGAAAGCGAGATGGTGCCGGGCGCCCAGGCGTGCTCGCGGGAGAGACCGAGGGTTACGCTCGGAAGCTGCCAGAGATCGTATGTCTTGCCCCAGCGCGCGATGAAGGCCTGCGTGAAGGCTTCAGCCAACAGGGTGTCGGTGTCGAGCGGTAGATGGGGCCCGTGCTGCTCGAGCGATCCGACCGGCATGCAAAGGATCGAAGTTTTACGCAATGACTGCGAGACTTCCGGGGACGTGAGCGCGCCGATCAGTCGCTTTGCGGAACGGTCCATAATCGAATTCTAGCCGCTGCTCTTGCCCATGCATACGCGTTCCCGGCGGGTTGTCGTCAGGCAAGAGCTGCGGCGGATGTGTGAAAGCTCAGGGGACGAGAGCGGGCTCCCCGACCTTCCCCGTTTCGGTGAGCGATGCAATCAGATGACCGAGCTGATGTCCCGCACGGGTCGCTTTCGCCGTCATGTAGCGGCGATTGTCGGCCGTGATGGGCGCTTCGATCGGCATGCGGCCGACGATGTCGATTCCCGACTTGGTCAAGCCTTCGAGCTTGGCCGGATTGTTGGTCAACAGCTCGATGCGACGGCAGCCGAGCAGTTCCAGCATGCGCGCCGCAACGCCATAGTCGCGCTCGTCGTCATCGAAGCCGAGCGTGGTATTGGCGTCGACCGTATCGAGACCCTCATCCTGCAATTGATAGGTCCGCAGTTTGTTGGCGAGGCCGAGCCCGCGGCCCTCCTGCGCCAAGTACAGGATGATGCCGCCGCCGGATTCTTCCAGCCGCTTGACCGAAAGCTTCAACTGATCGCCACAGTCGCAACGGCGCGAGCCGAAAACGTCGCCGGTCAGGCAGGCCGAATGCAGTCGCACGCGCACGGGCTTGCTGCAATCCGGTTCGCCAACCACGATCGCGACAGAACTTTCGCCGAGCGCGTCGCAGAATGCCACGAAGCGGGTGCTGGTTCCCGACATCAGCGGAATGCGCGCTTCGCCAACCCTGCGCAAGGTCCGGATGATATCGCTGCGATAATTCTCAACCGCTTGCGCTTCGACCGTCACGAGCGGCGGATCGAAACTCGCCAATTTAGCAACGGGTGCCTCCGCTGCCAGAACCGCGGGCAATCCTTGCGCCAGTTTGGCAAGCAGGACAGCGGCAACTCCTGCGGCGTCCGCGGGCTCCGCAAAGGGCGGCAGTTCGGCGTCGGGATCGGTCACCAGCGCGTTCACGTCGTCAGCCTTGGTGCCAACAGGAAGCGTCAATGCCATCGGGACGCCCACCTTGAGCCCGAGCGCACGTGCGCGCCGCGCTGAGACGATCAGTCTCGGCGCTACCGGGGAACATAAGTTTGTGAAAGCTGCAAGCCGAACGGAATCGAGACCGTCAACCGGAAGAGTCAGCTGTGGCTTGCCGTTCGCTTCAATGAGCACTGGTCTTCGAGCACGAAGTTCCGCAAGACCACGTACTACCCCGACCTGCTCGGGAGTGCCAAACAGGCTGGAATCAAAATCACAGTCGCCCATGTGATATCGCTACCTTTCGAAGTGCTGATTTGCCGCGAGCTAGAACTAACCCTTAACCTTTTGCGGGCTCCCCGGTTCCCCGGCGGCTTCCCCTCTGTGCTCTTTCATCCTGATATATTTGGATGAAATTGTGTCCTAGCCAATCACGGGGCCTTGAACCTATGCCGCCACCACCAACCCGAGGAATCCACGATGGAATTAGCCGCGGCACTTCAACACCGACTGATGAACAGACATTCATAGAGTGGAAGAGCGTTCCGGAATTGGTCCGAAATTCGACGGCGTCTTTGCCGTCGCCGTGGGAATCACTTTTTGGTCCATTACGCAGAGGCGTCGTGGATAATTTGCTGATCGTCGGCCAGATCGGCCAATCGCTCGACGGACGCGTCGCGACCGCCAGCGGTCACTCGCACTACATCAACGGTCCGGCGGGATTGGCGCACTTGCATCGGCTGCGCGCGCTGGTCGATGCGGTGGCGATCGGAGTGGGAACCGCAATTGCCGACGATCCGCAACTGACCGTGCGGCGCGTCAGCGGACCGAATCCAGTGCGGGTGGTGATCGATCCACGCGGGCGACTGACAGCGAACGCGCGCATGTTTGCGAGCGACGGCGTCCGCCGCATCGTGGTGACGACGGCTGACACGCGGCTGCAACTTCCTTCCGAAATCGAAATCGTGCGGCTGCCGGCCGATCAGGGGCAGATTGCACCGGCGGAAATTTTGCGGGCGCTGGCCGAGCGCGGGTTGCGCCGCGTCTTGATCGAAGGCGGGGCCGAGACCGTGTCGCGCTTTCTGGCGGCGGGATGTCTCGACCGTCTGCATGTGGTGGTCGCACCGATCATCATCGGAGCTGGTCGGCCGAGCTTCATCCTGCCCGCAATCGAGCGCATGGACGAGGCGCTGCGTGTGCCGATGCGTATCCATCAGCTTGAGGATGAAGTGCTGTTCGATTGCGATCTGTCGTCTCAGCGCAAGCCGATCGGTCTCGCGAAGACATCCACGTGACCGACACGCGACGACGCCCGGCCGGCGGCGACCGCATCACGTCGGCGCGTCAACCAGGCCATGATCTCAGCCAGCGGCAATTGACCGAGCTCGCGCGCCGCTCCGGCCCAGCCGTCGAGCATGCCGATCTGAATTTCGCGGTCCTCCGGTGCGAACACCCAGTCGGCGGTGCCGTGCACGACCGAATAGCCGACAGATTTCAGGCGCGAGATGGTTTGATCTGCCGCTGACGGTCCGAGTGCGGGACCAAAACCCTTATCGGTACGCTGATGGTCGTTGACGGCGGCGATCATCGGCGCGTCGAACTGGTCGGGCGGTTCGAGAGTGATGCGACCATCGTAGCTGAGCGCGGCATAGATCGGGAGCTTCCGCGCCGCAGCTTCCGTGATGAAGCGCTCGAGCCAGCGATCGGAAACGAGATCAAGCAAGGCCGACGTGGTGACAAGATCGACTGCACCATCGAGTGCGGCTTCCAGGTCGCGCGCGAGATCGATGGCCGCCGTCGTGACCTTGGCATTCGGATATGACGCGCTCGCGGCACGCGCGAGCAGCCCGAGGTCATTGTCGACGAGCTTCCAGTTTTGCCGGCTGGATAGTCGCGGCGCGAGGGCCCGCAGAGTCGACCCGGTGCCGCAGGCGAGATCGACGATGGAGATCGACGGCAAGTTCGCAAAGGCGGCTGCGACCGCATCGAGCACTTTCGGATTGCGCGCGCGCCTGTCATAGGGCTCGCGCAAGGTGAGCCAGTCGGCAGAAAATCCGCTCATGTGGCGGCCTCGACGGCGGACGCGAACAGCGCGGCCGATTCGCGCCAGGACGGCAATCGTGCGGCGGCGGCGCGCGCGGCCGCGGCAAAGCGCTTCCGCTCGGCCTCGTTCGCGATCAGCCGGCGCAGCGCCCGTGCGAGTGGCGCGACATCATCGGGCGGGACAAGAATCGCGGCGTCCTCGGGCAGCGTTTCTGGAATGGCACCGGCCGAGGTTCCGATAACCGGCAGTCCGTACGCAATCGCCTCGGCGTAGGCCATGCCATAGCCCTCGAAACGCGAGGCCAGCACAAACACATCAGCGGCGCGATGCAGCGTGGCAAGGCGTTCGTGCGAAACGGCGCCGACCAGGGCGATGCGTTCGCCCAAGCCGCGGCGGGCGATGTCGTTCCTGATCGCGGTGGCGGTGGCGCGATCGCGTTCGCTGTCGCCGGCGATGGTGAGATGCCAGCGCAGATCGGCAAGCATGGTGAGCGCGGCGAGAAGCACATCATAGCCCTTGCGCGGAACGAGCGAGCCCACGGAAAGCAGACGAACGATGCCGTCGTTCGAGCCGCGCGCGGGCTCGACCGGATCGTTGCCCGGACGCGCGATGGTGATGCGCTCGGCCGGCACGTCATAGTCGGCGGTCAATAAGCGTGCCGTCGGCGCGCTGGTGACGATGACCTTGCTCGTGGAGGCGAGGGCCGCGCGTTCGCTTTTGCGGAATTGCTCGGCTTGCGCTGCGCTCAATCCGGATTCCAACGCCAACGGATGATGCACGAGTGCGATCAGCGGATTGCGCCCCTTCAATGAAGCGGCCAGTTCCGGCAGCACGCCGAGCGCAAGACCATCGATCACGATCGGGCGGCGCTCCGGTACCTTCTCCAGTTGAGTTTTGGCCGCTGCGCGCATTTTCTCGTCGGGAAAGGGAAAGCCATCGCCAAGATCGATCACGTCGACGGTCCAGCCAAGTTGCTTGAGCTCCGCGACGATGCGCCGGTCGTAGGCATAGCCACCCGTGGGCGTCGCGAGATCGCCGGGCACCGCGAACGCAAAGCGCTTCACCACAATGGCGCCTCGTACCACGCGCGCGCCACATGCGATTCGGAAATCGTGATGCGGATGGCGGAAAGCTCGCGGCCCTCGCGGCCGAGCTTTCCGGCGCGCGCGGCTTCTGCCAGCCGGTCGAACACATATTTCGTCAGAAATTCGGTGGTGGTGTTGGCGCCCCGAAAATCGGGCAGCTCGTCGAGATTGCGATAGTTGAGTGGTCCCAGCACGGATTTGAGCACTTCGTGGGCGCGGCCGATGTCGACGACGACGCCGTTGGCATCCAAACGCTCGGCGAGAAAGGCTGCATCGATCACGAAGGTCGCGCCGTGCAGCGCCTGCGCCGGGCCGAACAGGGCGCCCCGAAAAGAATGGGCGATCATGATATGGTCGCGAACTTCAACGGCAAACAAGAGCGGTCTCCTTTATCGGTAGTCTATACGTTGGCACAGAACGCCGCTTGTTGGCGCAAGAATCTGTGGCAAGCGCGCGGGCAGATCATCGAACGTCACCGGCGGTGCGATGAGCGCATCAAGCCGAGGATCGGCCGTATAGGCAAGCGCGGCCTCGAGACGGGCGCGATGCGTCCAGGTCGTGCGGTGCGAAGGCGCGACCTTGCCGACCTGACTCGAGATCAGGCGCAGCCGGCGGCTGTGGAACGCGCCGCCGAGAGGTACAGGCACGTCGGCCGAGCCGTACCAGCTCAGCTCCAGCACGGTCGCCTCGTCGCGCGCGAGGTTGAGCGCGGTGGCCAGGCCGGCGGCGCTGGCGCTGGTATGAATCACCAAATCGCATTCGGACGGAGCGGAATCAGGTGCGGCAAAGCTCAGCCCAAAGACGCGTGCGATCTCGGCGCGGGCCGGATTGATGTCGACGAGCGTGACCTCGGTATCAGGCATCAGCTTTCGGCACAGGAAGCCGACCAGCGCGCCCACCACACCCACACCCACGATAGCGATGCGGTCGTTCTTGCCGGGTTCGGCGTCCCATATCGCATTCAGGGCGGTTTCCATGTTGGCGGCGAGCACCGCGCGCATTGGAGGATGGCCTTCGGGTAGCGGGACGGCAGAGGCGGCCGGAACGGCGAAGGCGGTCTGGTGGGGGTGCAGCACAAAAACCAGACGCTCGCGTAGCTCGGCGGGACCGGCCTCGACGCGCCCTACCACGGAATAGCCGTATTTCACAGGGAACGGAAAGGTGCCACCCATGAACGGCGAACGCATGCGCTCGTACTCGCTTTTCGGAACGCGACCCGCGAACACCAAGGATTCAGTGCCGCGGCTGAGCGCTCCCCACAGCGCACGCACGCGGACCGTGCCGGTGGCGAGTGGCGCGAGCTTTTCCTCGCGCAGTTCGGCGCGCCCGGCGCCGACGTACCAAAGTGCACGCGCAACGTCGTTTTGTTCGGTCGCCACCAGGGTGCCCCTTCGGACGTCTCTAGAACGTGTCTTGGACTTGATTAGCCGCTTTCATATTATTCTGCACGGGCCGGCGGGGGATCGGAAGCCATCTTGCTCGAACGCACAACCCACAATCTGACGGACTATACGACCGCGAGCCAGTCGCTTGGCGGGCGCCGCGCGCTGCTGGCCGTTCTGGTGATCGCCACGACCGCGGCGATGCTTTGGCTGATGGCCATTGCACTGTCGGCCAGCGGCTTCGGCGTCGTCGATGCGGTCATCCTCATCCTGTTCGGCCTTACCCTGCCATGGACGGTGATCGGTTTCTGGAATTCGGTGATCGGTTTCCTGATCATTCGGTTTGCCCGCGACCCGATCGCGACCGTCACGCCGATTGCCGCGCGCGTCCGCGGCGACGAGCGGATCACCGCCTCGACTGCAATTCTGGTGTGCATCCGCAACGAGCCGCCGGCGCGGGTGATCCGCAACATCGAGCCGATGATGCAGGAACTTGTTGGCGCCGGCGTCGGCGATCGCTTCAAGCTCTTTGTGTTGAGCGACACCAACCGGCCGGATGTTGCAACGATTGAGGAAGCCCAGTTCGGTGAACTAGCCGCGCGCTGGCACGGCCGGCTCGATCTCGTCTATCGGCGCCGCGAAACCAACGAAGGCTTCAAAGCCGGCAATATCCGTGATTTTTGCGAGCGCTGGGGCGATGAGCACGAGTTCGCGGTGACGCTCGACACCGACAGCTTCATTCCGGCTTCGGCGGTCCTGCGGATGGTTCGCGTCATCCAGGCAGACCCCAAGCTCGGCATCTTGCAAGGGCTCGTGGTCGGGTTGCCATCGACCAGCGCGTTCGCGCGCATCTTCCAGTTCGGCATGCGGCTCGGCATGCGGTCATGGACCATAGGCAGCGCCTGGTGGCAGGGCGATTGCGGGCCGTATTGGGGCCATAACGCCGTCATTCGACTCGCGCCGTTCATCGCCCACTGCCACATCCCGACGCTGCCGGGAACCGGCGTGCTGAGCGGCCACGTGCTCAGCCACGACCAGGTTGAAGCCGCACTCATGCGTCGCGCGGGCTACGAAGTGCGGGTTCTGCCGGAGGAAGATCTCGGCTGGGAGGAGAATCCGCCAACCCTGATCGAATTCATTCGCCGCGACCAGCGCTGGTGCCAGGGCACGTTGCAATACAGCTTTTTCCTGTTCGCGCCCGGCATGAAATTCGTCAGCCGTTTTCAGCTCGCTTTCGCCATGCTGATGTTCCTGAGCTCGCCGGCCTGGATCGGGCTTCTGGTGGTCGGCACACTGGCGCTCGCGTTCGCGCCGACACCGGCTGATTTCATCCGGCCCGACGCAGGCTATGCGCTCCTCATCATTACGCTCGTGATGTGGTTTGCGCCCAAGATCGCGACCGTGCTCGACGTGTTGACGCGGCCTGAGCTGCGTCGCGCCTTCGGTGGCACCGCGCGTTTCCTCACGAGCGTGGTGACCGAGACCGTATTCTTCATCTTGCTGTCGCCCATCATGTGGTTCTGCCACACGTTGTTCTTGGCAGGACTGCCGTTCGGCCGCGTGATCGGCTGGATCGGACAAGTGCGCGACGATCACATTGTGTCTTGGTCGGCAGCGCTCAGGCAGTTGTGGCCCCATAGCGTGCTTGGACTTGGCTCGCTTGCGATTGTGGCTGTCACTCACCCAACCGCACTTCCTTATGTCTTCCTGCTTGCTGGGGGACCGGCGCTGTCGGTGCCGCTCGCCGTCATTACCGCGCTGCCTGCGGTCGGAACGGCGCTTGTGCGCGTCGGCATCGGCCGGTTGCCCGAGGAGACCGCGCCGCCGGCCATGCTGGCATCGCTCGCGCTTCCAGCGGTCGTCGCAGCAGCATCGAAGCCGCGTTCGGCCTGATTGCCGGCGATGCTCGAAACACTGCGGACGGCACGCGGGGTCTTCAGGTCCTTGCGAATTTATTACGGCCATCGCAAGCGCTCAGCCGCGATGGACGATTTCTATCGGCGTTTCGTGCGGCCGGACGATCTGGTGTTCGACATCGGTGCGCATGTGGGTGATCACATCGGCGTATTTCGGCGCCTGGGTGCACGCGTCGTTGCGCTCGAGCCGCAGCCCGCGCTCGCGCGCGTACTGCGTATGATCTACGGCCGCGACCGTGCGGTCGTGCTCAAGGAGGCGGCGATAGGCCGCTCCAGCGGCGTTGCTAACCTTATGATAAATATAGATAATCCGACGATATCGACGGCCTCGCAAAAATTCATGCAGGCCGCTCATGGCGCCGCCGGCTGGGAGGGGCAGGCTTGGACCAAATCGGTTGCCGTCCCGATGACGACGCTCGACGCGCTGATCGCCGAGCATGGCAGGCCGTCCTTCATCAAAATCGATGTCGAAGGCTTCGAGGCGGAAGCGCTGGCGGGCCTGACGCAGGCCGTTCCGGCGCTGTCGTTCGAATTCACCACCATCCAGCGCGATGTTGCGCTCGCCTGTGCCGAGCGCTGCCATGCACTTGGAATGACGCGCTTCAACGCCGCGCTCGGAGATATCAAAAAACTTGTCCACGACGATTGGGTCGATCGCAAGCAAATCGAGCGATGGCTATCGGCATTGCCGCATGATGCAAATTCCGGTGACGTCTATGCTCTGGCAGGGTAGGATGCGTCGATGGCGCAGCGCTGTCTGGTTGTGGTGCGTCCTATCTGGAGCTGCAGTTCCCGCAATGGCAATTCTCGAAACTCAAGCTACAGCGCAGGCCGCTGAACCGCTCGCTGTCGATGTCGTCAACGCCAGCGAGCCGACGCTCTGCGCCGAGAAGGACAACGTTTATCTCAAGCTGCAATCAGGCAACGTACGACATCTCACGATCGAGGCCGTGCATCCCTCCTATGTCGGCACCATCCTGGTCGACCGCTGGGCGCCGGATTTCACCAACTGCGACATGTCGAACGATCCGGTCTATCATTTCGAAAAACGCCGGCTCACGATCTACGAGACCGAGGAGTGGTGGCTTGTCGGTCTCACCTTCCCGAGCTTCTGGCGGCCGAACCAGGTGCCGGTGCGCGTCGGCAACCGTGTTGAAAATGGATTTCACCTGCTGCAGGTGTGGACCTGGCGCGACGGACGCGCCGACGAAATTTTGGTGCTCTATCCGGCCGATGGCTATTGGCGCGCGCGTCCGTTGCCGCCGGTCAATCTGCGCTGGAGCGCGTATGGGTCCTCGTTCCTGATCGGGCCGATCGAAACCTCCGGCCGGCCGCTGGTGGATATTCGCGACGTGGCGTTCGAACCGAGCACGCGGACGTTCACCCTCAACTTCGTGCGCGGAGGCAGCGCCACGCTGCGGCTCGACAAGCTCGATCAGGATCGCATCGTGCTCGACGTCAACTTCAGCGCGCCAATCGCGGGCGATCGGCCGTTCGCGGCGTTGCGGTCCATGTTCGTCACCGAGGGCAATTCCGACGTCGCGCAGGTCGGCTGGCGCAGCAAGGGCAGTCAGGCCTGGGCGCGATCGCCGGTGATGGATTTCAAAAAGGCGAGCGCGGTGGAACTTTGGGCGGGGCGCACTGTTCCGTCGCGCCACAACACCAGCGCCCCCGATATGGTGTTCCGCGATTTCAATTCTGCGGACCGGTGAATTTTTCTTTCAGCTCCGCGAGCGCCCCGGTGAACGGGTGGAATTCGAAACGCACGACGTGCTTGCCGGGCGCAACCACGACCGCCCGGAACAGCACATTGGCCTTGAGGATCTCGCTCGGCTTGCCGTCGACGGTCGCACGCCACCAGGGATGCCAGATGTCGTTGAGCACAAGAATGCCGCCGGCCGGCGCATCGATGTCGATGACGATTTCGGCATTGTGATAGCTTGCGATGCGGGCGTTGCCGCCGGCCGCGTTCGGGGTAAATCCGGGCGGCGCGGCTTCGAGCAGGACCGTGTGCTGCGGATCAACCTCCGGCCAACCCCCGTCGCGGATCATTTCCTCGAAATCGGCTTTGCGCCAATCGGTCGCAAGCATGACGCGCGGCAAGGCACGTGGATTTTCGTAGACGTACGCGTCCTTGGTGTGCGCGATCAGGGTGAGATCGCCGGGTTTGAGCGATTTGTCGACCTGCTCGACCGGAACGCTGACGGCGATGAAGCGCACGCCGAAGAGGTTTTCAAGCATCGAATCGTACGACGGCAAGAGCGGCGTGAATTCGCGCTGGTCGGGCGCGGCGACCGTGTCCGGCGCGGCGGTGGCGCGCACGAAGTCGTGGAGCCGAAGCGGGTTGTGGCCGAAGAGATGTTCGAAATCATGGATCAGGCCGATGTTCGGCCAATGGTAGGCGACGCCGATGAGTTCGACTCGGTCGCGCCGATCGGACGCGGCGGAGGCAGCAAGCTTGTCCTTGAGCAGAAGGACGGTCTCGTCCTTGGTGTTCGTCCACAAGGCGTCGAAGTTCGCCGACGGCAGGCCGGTGGATTCGTTAGGCGCATTGTTCCAGGCAAAATCGACGACGCTGAAGAGAGCAACGAGCGCGCAGGCTGCGAGCGCGTTCCGCTCGGCCAACCGGCGCGCACGGGTGAGCACGCGAATGGCGACGGCAACAAATGCGATACCCCACAGGATCGGCATCATGGCGACCTGCAGCGTGCCGACGCGGGAGGCGAGAGCGGCGGCGCCGGCGATCAGCGCGACCGCAAGCACAACCGCCAGCGCATGCTGCCAGCGCTTTGCAGGCGGCATCGTGTCGTCGAGCCAGCGGTGGATGAGATAGCCCGCGATGATGGCGAGGAATCCGCAGAACAGGAACGTCGCGTCGGCCGGTCGGCGGTAGAGCGGAACACCCGGGAGCAGATCGTACATCACCTGGAATGCCGGCGTGTATTTGCCGAGTTCGTAGAGCAGTGTGAACAGCAGGGCCAAGGTAAAAAAACGGATTTCACGCGCCCATAGCTGGCCGCGCAGCAGCCCAAATCCCAGCACGGCGACGATCGCGAGCGCGCCGGTATAGATCTGGCCGGCATTTTGCGGGACGAACAAATCCGTCGACCCGAAGGCATCCATCCACGGGTAGCTCGGCGGGCCCCAATAGTCGCGGTGGAAGTCGGAAGCGCCGAACAGATCGGCGAACACCAGCATGAAGAGATCGGCCGGGTGCATTGAGCCGCGTCCGGCGAATACAAAACCGATCTCCGGACGGTTGGAATCGGCTGCCAGCAATCCCGTCAGCGTCACCGGAACAGCGACGATGAGCAGGCCGACGAGCAGGCCGGCGACGAGCGGCTTGAAGCTTGCCAAGAATCGAGCTTGCCGGCCAGCGCCGACGAACCAATGCCAAAGGACGAATCCAAAGAGAATATAGGTTGCGAGCAGTGAAACCTGATCGCGGCCGAGCACGATCAGGGCGCCGAACAGACCAGCGCCCGCACCGGCGCGCCAGGAGGAACGCTCCAATGCCCGCGAGAGGAGCCACAATGCGTAGGGCAGGAACATGAGGCTTTCGATCTGGCCGACATGCTGGATGCGCGATGCGGCCGAGCCGCCAAATGAAAAGGCGATGGCGGCGACCATGGCGCCGGCGACGTGCCAGCCGCGGTCGCGGAAAAAAAGAATGACACCGACGCCGCCGATGAACAGCAAGCCGAACTCAACCACATCGGCGAGATACGGGCTGGGGTTTGGAACCAGCAGCGCCAAAGGGAAATAGATCGGCGAGAAGATCAGGGACTGCGGGTCGGCGATCTGCGGCCAGCCGGCAAAGACATTCGGCGTCCAGAACGGAGACTCGCCGTGAGCGAGCGACCGGGCAAGGAAGGCCAGCTGCGGATAGAATTGCGACTTGGCGTCATACGGGATGGCGACCGCGCCCGAGAGCCACGGCACCGCAAGGATGATCGAAGCGAGGGCAAACATTCCGATCGCGGAGACGAGCGGAAACCGCTCACCCTGACGCGACCGATCCAGCATGGTCGTCCCCGCCCCCGACTTGGACGAGGCTACGCTCGCTGCTGGCTGCACGAATTGGAAGGCCATTGCCGGAATCTTATGGCCGGGCCTGACAATGTCAAAACCGGCGGCATGTTCGCAGGTGCGGCGTCAAGCCGCTGCCACCTTCTTGATGAATAGATCGACAGCTTTCTCGATGGTGCCCGCCTGCACCAAAAATGTTTCCGAGGTCTTGAGCATGGCGCTAGCCACCTGATTAGTGGCGTCGACCGCTTTGGTCACGACCGCCATGTTATTGGCAAGCTCGCTCGCCCCGACCGAAGCCTGTTGCACATTTTGCGCGATGGTTTCGGTCGAAGTCGTCTGCTCCTCGACGGCTCCCGCGATTGCCGCGCTGATCAGGTCAATGTCGTTCATCACCTTGCCGATCGAGCGGATGGCATTGACCGTGTCATTGGTCAGATTCTGAATGGTGCCGACCTGGGCATTGATATCTTCGGTCGCGCCGGCAGTCTGATTGGCGAGCGCCTTGACTTCGGCGGCGACCACCGCGAAGCCGCGGCCCGCGTCGCCCGCGCGTGCCGCCTCGATCGTCGCATTGAGCGCAAGCAGATTCGTCTGCTCGGCGATGTCGCGAATGAGCTTGACCACGTCGCCGATGCGCTCGACGCCGGCTGACAATTGTCCAACCAGTTGGTCGGTCGAGCGCGACAGTTCCGCCGCACGCTGGACCACGCCGTGCGCCTGCACGGCCTGCCCGTTGATCTCGCGGATGGAACCATCCAGCTGATCACTGGCATCGGCCATGACCCGCATGTTCGTCGAGGTGGTCTCCGACGAGATCGAAACGGCGTGCGCCTGTTGATCGGCCTCGTTCGCGATCTTCGACAAGTTGCGCGCGGTTTCCTGCATGCGCAGAACGTTGTCGGTAACGGTGCGCACCGCGGAGGTCATCGTGGCACGGAATTCGCCGATGATCTGGTCGATGGTGGCCGCGCGTTGCCGCTGTTGAGCCTGTTCTTCGTGTTCGCGTTCGGCGAGCCCGCGCCGCTCGATCTCACTCGAGCGGAAAACTTCGAGCGAACGCGCCATCTGGCCAAGCTCGTCGTGTTCAGCGACTTCCGAAACCTTGAAATTGACTTCGCCGGAGGAAAGAAGCCGCATGGCGTTTCCGATCGCAAGCAGGCGGCCGACCAGCTTGCGGCGGACGTAGTTTATCCCGATGCCGGCCGCGAATATGCTCGCGCCGACTACCAGCAGCAGCAGCATGCGGCTGTGATCGATATTTTCGAACAGAGCAGCAATGCCGCTTTCCATGCTGGATTCGGCTTCGCCGACGAGCGAGGCAACAACGCCTGCGAGCTCGCGTTGGATGGCGATGTTTTCAGCAATGGCTCTATCCACTTGCGCGGCTGCCGACAGTTCGCTCGCGCGGTGTTCGAACACGCTTGTCTGCCCTCGTCCGAAGTACGCAAGCTGGTTCGTCGTTCGCTTGATGTCCTCATTGGTGAGCGCCGATGTGGCCTTGTCGAAGGATTCGATCGCCGTATTGAAGCGATCCTGAAGCGGTTTCACTGCATCGGTGTCCTGAGCCATCGCGGCTTCGTCGAGCAGGCCGACAATGAGGTGGGCCTTCTCCAAAAGCTCAAGTGACTGAAGAGCGTTATTCAGCTGAGGAAGCTTTTCGATCACCTGGGCATGGACGCGATGCAGGGCCTCGAGCAGCGTCACCGTCTGCGCGGACAGGTCGGTGCGCTCTGTGATGGTATGCTCAAGCGTTGTAATATTGGCTTCCAGCCGATCCGACAATTCCATGAATTTTTGGAACGCAGGGATTTTGCCGGTCGTTTTCTTGACACGCTCCATCACGATCCCGAGCTCGGCGCGCTTGCGCGCGATCAGCGAAATTGTCATTTCCTGATCTTCGGTGGTCTTGGCGCTGATGAAACGTGCAGCCGCCGCAGAGATTTCACCGGAAACCACCGAGAGCCGCATCGAGTCGGTCATCACCGGAACTTGATGGTCGGTGAATTGACGCACGACATTCTCGACCGCCGAAAACCAGAGAAAAGCCGTCGCGCCAGCAATGAGGGTCATGCATGCGACGATGCCAAAGACGATCTGAAGCTTCGCGCTGATGCCAAACTTTGAATTCATACCGCCGAAAAATGTCGACGTCGGTGCGGGAGGGCGCGCTGAATTATTGGAGACGGGAAGCCGGTCGCTTGTCATGCGCACGTTCCGCGGGAGAGGCGATTTGGGATTACGGGCATGATCGCAACAGCTGGCCGGCAGACAATGTGAGCACCTTCAGCTCGCGACCTATCCGGCCGAGCAAGCGGGTGCTCCGCGAAAATCACTAGCATTACATGGTAAATGAGGACTTAAGCCTCTGAAGGATCAAAATAATCTTGAATTTCCAGCCGGCTCCGCCGGCCGGCGAATCAGCGCTTTCGACGCGCCCTTCAGGATCGGTAGGCCGGCAGCCTGATCACGAACCGGGCCCCGAGCACTGGCGGCGGCTCGCCCTCGCTGTGGGCGACGCCGGTGCGGTTCTCGGCCCATAGTCGGCCGTCGTGCGCCTCCACGATCTGCTTGGAGATCGAAAGGCCGAGCCCGGAATTCTGCCCAAACCCCTGATGCGGGCGATCGGTGTAGAAGCGCTCGAAGATTCGTTCGAGCGCGTCTGGGCGGATGCCGGGTCCGTCATCGTCGACAATGATCTCGACCTCGTCCTTGAGGCGCCGGCAGACGACGCGCACCGTGCTGCCGGGCGGCGAAAACGAACGTGCATTGTCGATCAGATTGTTGATCACCTGGCCAAGGCGCGAATCGTGACCGGGCACCACGAACGCCCGCAAATTGCTGCCTTCGAAGGCGAGCGACACGCCCACATCGTTTTCCTTGCGCATCTCGTTCTGGATCGTCACCACGGTCGACAGCAATTTGGTCAAGTCGACCGGCTTGATCTCGTGGCGCTGCAGTTCGGCATCGAGCCGACTGGCTTCAGAAATGTCGGAGATCAAGCGGTCGAGCCGCTTGATGTCATGCTGGATGACGGCGAACAGCCGATTCTGACTTTCCGCGGTCTTGGCCAAAGGAAGAGTTTCAACTGCGGAGCGCAGCGACGTGAGCGGATTCTTCAGTTCGTGCGCGACATCGGCAGCGAAGCTCTCGATCGCCTCGATGCGGCTGTAGAGCGCATCGGTCATGTCTCGGAGCGTACCCGACAAATGTCCGATCTCGTCATGCCGCGCGGTGAAGTCGGGAATTTCCACGCGCGAACGGATACGGCGGCGCACGTGTTCGGCGGTGTCGGCCAGCCGCCGTACCGGGCCGGCGATGGTGCCGGCAAGCAGCACCGAGAGCAACACCATGACGCTCGTGGCGATCAGAAACACCTTGATGATGGCAAGCCGCTCGCTTTCGACGGCGGCATTGATATCGCCGCCGCGCGTGGACAGCAGTAACGCACCGCGCACTGCCTTGAAGCTCTGAATCGGCACCGCCACCGAGACAATCACTTCGTCCTGGCTGTCGACACGCACCATGCTGCTGGTCTTGTTGGCCGACAGCGCCTCGGCCACTTCCGGATAATCCAGTCCGGCATTCGGCCCGTGCTCCACGTAAAGCGGAAGATCGCCGCGATTGAACCAGGTCTTCAGCGCCTTCCAGGTGCGATTGAGGAAGCCAGGATGCTCGCTGTTAGGCGGCGGCAATTCCAGTTGCGTGATCTCGCCGGGGACAAAAAGGTCGCGGCTGTCGATGATCAGCGAGCCCTCGAGATCGTAGATGCGGGCGCGGGTTTCGGTCGGAGATATCAGACGCTGCAATACCCGCCCGATGCGTTCCGGATTGATCGAAAACTGCTGCCCGGACATGCTATCATCGCCCGTTCCATAGTTTTCGCCCGGGCGCAACTCCAAGGGACGGTCCTGGTCGGCGAAACCGTATTCCGTATCGGAGGTGGCGGCGGTGGCGATGGCGTTGGCGATAATCTCGCCCTGCACCTCGAGGCTTTGCACGCGGGCTTCGATCAGGCCGGCGCGAAACTGCGACAGATGAAGGATGCCGATGACCAGCGCCATGAGTCCGGCAACATTGAGGATGACGATGCGCCGCGTGAGACTGGAAAAAATATGGCCGGCCGAAAACCGCCAGAAGCGATGCGCCGCGCTGGCAAGGCCGCCTTCGGTCGGTTCGCGGACAGCACGCTGGCGCGGCGGAATGGACGGCTCGATCTCGGCATGCTCGAATTGCTCGTCGGAACTCAACGTTCCGGCGACGTTTGGCGAATCTTTTGTGGTCCGGTCGAGCACTGAATCGCTGCCAATTCGTTTGCCCGAAGTGATCGTCACTTCAGTGGGCGCACGATACTCTAATCATTATATTATAATATAAAATAACCGGCTTCGTCACAGTTCCTTGAAACGATAACCGACGCCGTACAGCGTCTCGATCATGTCAAAATCGTCGTCGACCGCCTTGAATTTCTTGCGTAGCCGCTTGATGTGGCTGTCGATGGTGCGGTCGTCGACATAAACCTGATCGTCGTAGGCCGCATCCATCAGCGCGTTGCGGCTTTTGACCACACCGGCGCGGGCGGCGAGCGCCTGCAGGATCAAAAACTCGGTGACCGTGAGCGTCACCGGCTCGCCTTTCCAGGTGCAGGTGTGGCGTTCGGGATCCATGCGCAAAGGTCCGCGCTCGATGGCTTTGGCGTCGGCTTCTTTCGGGGCGGCGGCGTCCTTGGGCGTGGTTCGCCGAAGCACGGATTTGACCCGTTCGACCAGCAGGCGCTGCGAGAACGGTTTGCGGATGAAATCGTCGGCGCCCATCTTGAGCCCGAACAATTCGTCGATCTCCTCATCCTTGGAGGTGAGGAAAATCACCGGAACATCGGTCTTCTGACGCAGCCGCCGCAGCAGCTCCATGCCGTCCATGCGCGGCATCTTAATGTCCAGGATCGCGAGGTCCGGCGGCGAGGTTTTAAAACCTTCCAGCGCGGAGGCGCCGTCAGTGTAGGTCATGATGCGGTAGCCTTCCGCCTCAAGCGCGATGGACACCGATGTGAGGATATTGCGATCGTCGTCGACGAGAGCGATGGTCGGCATGTGCCTAAAGTCCGCTGTGACGGTTCAATCCGGTGAATTTGAAGCCTGCAAAGCGGGGCCGAAATGTGACGGCCCTCCGGCAAATGCGTGACTTGTCAACTCGTTGTCGATCATAGGGCCTAGCCCCCCTGCCGTCCATGTGGCGATTCCTGGGCCGAGTGCAAGCGCGCTTGCGAATTGCCGGCAAAACGGCTGGAGTTAACCCATGCAGCCGATCCCCGATTTCGACCCCAAAACCGCGGCCAAGAAACTCTTGCGCGAAAGCCGCAGCGGGGCGCTCGCGACGTTGATGGCGGGGACGGGCGACCCCTATTGCTCGCTGGTCAACGTGGCCACTGCAGCCTACGGCGCTCCGCTATTGTTGATCTCGCGGCTCGCCGTCCACACCAAGAATATACTCGCCGACCCGCGGGTCTCGCTCATGCTCGATGAACGCAAAGCAGGCGATCCATTGGAAGGCGCGCGGGTCATGCTGATGGGGACTGCAGCGGTGACCGAGGACGCGGACGCGCGCCGCCGCTATCTCGCACGCCAGCCGGAGGCCGAGGCTTTCGCCGGTTTCGGCGACTTCGCGTTCTACGAGATCAAACTCAAGGGCGCGCATCTTGTCGCCGGATTTGGACGGATCGTCGATTTAAGGCCGGCTGACCTGCTCATTGATCTTTCCGGCGCCCAGGCACTGCTGTCGGCGGAGCCCGAAATCATCGCCCATATGAACCAGGATCATGCCGACACCTGCCGGCTCTATGCCACGAAGCTGCTCGGTGCGCCGGAAGGCGACTGGCGCTGCGTGGGCTGCGATCCCGAAGGGCTCGACCTGCAGTGGGAACGCGTGGGCCTGCGGCTACCGTTTCCGCAGCGTATCAGTGAGCCACAAGGGCTGCGGCGCACGCTGGTGGAACTCGCGCAAAAGGCGCGTGCGGCCTAATCGGAATCCGCGCTGAAACAGCCTGACATGTCTGCCGGACTCACGGGCTCGCTCGTTGCCTTTGATGTGTAGTACATCAAGGAGCGGCGCAGCATTAACCTTATCATCGGCTTCAAGCCGGCAATTTTACGCACCTGCTGCGCTTTTTACGGCTGGCTCTTGGCAGTCGCCGCGATCACGATTATAGGTCGCCCGCTGACGGGTTTGGGAGTATATTACAGTGAAAAGCCGCTGTGAGGCGGCTCACAAGGAGCGGTTCCGGCTGCGTCAATGATCGGGATCGTGCAGGGAGGACTGCGGTGAAGGAAGCGGGTCTGCGCAACAGCACCTATGGTGCTGACAAATTCGGCTTCAAGGATCTAGCCAGCATCAACTGGAACCTCTCGGCGCCGGCGCTCTACGAGCACGCCATCCGAAACGGCGAAGCCACAATCGTGCAGGGCGGTGCGCTCTGCGCCGAAACCGGTGTCCACACCGGCAGAAGCCCCAAGGACAAGTTCACGGTCTGTGACGCGCTCACCGAAAAATCCATGTGGTGGGAGGGCAACCGCAAGATCACACCGGAACAATTCGAGCTGCTCTATCAGGATTTCATCGCGCACGCGCGCGGCAAGAATCTCTACGCACAGGATCTCTACGGCGGCGCGAATGCGAAATACCGGATCAAGACCAGAGTATACACGGAACTTGCCTGGCATTCGCTGTTCATCCGCCAGTTGCTGATCCGGCCGAGCACCGCCGAACTCGAGCAATTCGTGCCGGAGCTCACGATCGTCGATTTGCCTTCGTTCAAGGCCGACCCGAAGCGCCACGGCGTGCGCACCGATACGGTCATAGCCATCGACTTCACACGCAAGATCATCCTGATCGGAAATTCGTCGTATGCGGGCGAGATGAAGAAGTCCGTCTTCACCACGCTCAACTTCTACCTGCCGGCGCAGGGCGTGATGCCGATGCATTGCTCGGCCAACGTCGGCAAGGACGGCGACGTGGCGCTGTTCTTCGGGCTGTCGGGCACGGGCAAGACCACGCTATCGGCCGATCCCAACCGCATTCTGATCGGCGACGACGAGCACGGCTGGGGGCCGGACGGCACGTTCAACTTCGAGGGCGGCTGCTACGCCAAATGCATCAAGCTTTCCGCCGAGGCCGAGCCGGAAATCTATTCCGCCACGAATCGCTTCGGCGCGGTGCTTGAAAACGTCGTGTTCGACCCGGTCACGCGCATTCCCGACTACAACGACGATTCCAAGACCGAGAATACCCGTTCGGCCTATCCGCTTGATTTCATTCCGAATGCCTCGCGCAGCGGGCGCGCCGGCCACCCCAAGAACATCATCATGCTGACCGCCGACGCTTTCGGCGTCATGCCGCCGATCGCCAAGCTGACCCCGGCACAGGCCATGTACCACTTCCTCTCCGGCTACACCGCGAAAGTGGCGGGCACCGAGAAAGGCCTGGTCGGCGTCGAGCCCGAGTTCTCCACCTGCTTCGGCGCGCCGTTCCTGCCGCGACCTCCATCGGAATACGGCGCGTTGCTGCGCGACTATATTTCCAAGCACAAGGTCGATTGCTGGCTGGTCAATTCAGGATGGACCGGCGGCATCTACGGCGTCGGCCGGCGCATGCCGATCAAGGCGACGCGGGCGCTCGTCACCGGCGCGCTCGATGGAAGCCTGCGCAATGCCAGCTACCGAACCGATCCGTACTTTGGCTTCGCGGTGCCGACTTCGGTGCCGGGCATCGAGCCGCACCTGCTCTATCCGATGAAGACCTGGAAGGACAAAGCCGAGTTCGATCAGACGGCGCGCAAGCTCGTGCGCATGTTCCAGGAGAACTTCGTCAAGTATGAGCAGCACGTCGATGCCGACGTGCGCGCAGCCGCGCCCGAGGTGCGCATCGCGGCGGAATGAAGAACGGCACTAATGTCGAACGACAAGGGGCGGTCGATAGGGCCGCCCCTTTTGCTTTGCAGGGGGCGGCGTATCAGCCTTCCTGTGCGCCGATGACATTGAAGCGCGCGCGCTGCTCATACGAGAGCGAGCCGTAGAACGCATCGAGCGCTGGCCGAACGGTGTTCACTGCGTCGAGCATGGTGGAAAGCCGTTGCCGCATCGCATCGATGCGACCCACCGCGGAGAGCGCCGCTTCGGTCGGGCAGTTGGACTTCAGTATTTCAGCTGCACGCGCGGAGGCGTTGGACAGATTGTCGAGCGCCTCCTGCTGGCGGCCTTCAGGATGAACCTCCTGCTGGATGCGATCGATCGGCAGGACCAGGCCGGCGTTTTGTTCGCCGCAGGCTTGCGCCAGATCCTTGCTGTCCTCGTTGGCGGCCTCTTCCTTTTCCTGCTGCTGGCCGAGCGAGTCGAAGCGAGCGCGTTGTTCTTCGGTCAGCGATTCGTAGAACGATTTGAGCGCCGGCGCGATCGTGTCCACGGCTCGCAGCATGGCGTTGAGCCGTGTCTGAAGGACGGCGAGACGTCCGGTCGGCGTGCTCGGCAACTCAGTCGGGCAGGCGGCCTGAAGTATTTGAACCGCACGATTGGTTGCCGTTCCGAGGCGGTCCAGGGCAGCTTTTTGCTGCGCGTCTGGCTGCACGGTTTCGGCGATGTGCTGGATCGGCCAATTGGTCAGCACGGAAGCTTGTTCGGAGCAGACCTGGGCTTCGCGATCGGCCACGCTTCCGGTTGTGACTCCATCGGCCGGCGGGGCTTCCGCGACGGGCGGCGGTGGACCCTGGTCGTAGCCATAAGCGTAAGGTCCGAAGATGCCGCCGTAGAGATCGTCGTAGGCGTAGGGCCAGAACGTATCATAGGCATACGGCCAGAACGCGTAATCGAACATGTCATAGTATGCGTACGGCCAGAAGGTCGGGCCGTACCAGCCGATCACGCGACCGTGCCAGAAGTGGTGATGCTCGCGCCAGCGCGGATCCCGTGCGCCAGCGCGCGCCGCGGCGAAGCGGCCGCGGAATGTCGTATTCGCAAGCGAGTTCCTGCCGCCCGTCGCGGCTGGATTAGCGAACGTCTGATTGCGCAGGGCGCGGGCGGGATTGGGATTGTTGGTGGCGCGGAATCCGGGCGGTGCGCCACGGAATTCACGACCGTTGAAACGGAATCCTTGAGCGTTCGTACGCGCGTTCGGGGCTGCCGTGGCGTTGGCATTCGCTCCGGATTGGACGTTGCCGGTTGCGCCAGTCGTGGAGCCGGTGAATCCGGGATGCCGCGTCAACGCTTGACCTCCCTGCTGGGTCGGCGACGCGAAAGTGCGCGGTGTCGTATTTTGCTGGATTGTCGGTGTATTGGCCTGCGAGGGGGCTGCGGTCGGCGCATTGGGACCCGGTCCCGGCGTGTGTCGTCGGAACGTTGTCACTGGGGCGGAGGACGGTGTGTTCGTGGGCTGCTGGCGCAGTGCCGCAGGTGGAGAGGTTGGCGTGACCTGGGGGCGGAACGCGCTTGGAGGCGGCGCGTGAGCTGCCGGCGGGGTGTGAGCGACTGACGGCGGGGTATGGACGACCGGCGGGGCGTGAACGACCGGCGCCGATGGGGCCCGCACGACCGGGTGCGGAGCCGGGGCGATACGCGCAGCCGGCGGAGGGGCATGGACAACCGGTGCTGCCGGACGTGCGACTGGCGCTGGGGCCGGTCGTGCGGCGGGCGCCGGATGCGGCGCCGGAGCCGGGGCGGCGGGCTTGGCAGCGGGTTGCTTGTTGTTGGGTGCTTGAGCGGATGCGCCGATACTTGTACCCGCCATCAGAGCGAGGCTAAGTGCGCATGCTGCTATGCGATATCCGATGGTGCTCATGTTCGAAGTTCCTGCGGCGGCCCGGTTTACAACGCACGGGCGGTCGATTTGTTTCTTCCCTAAACCGAACCGATCACGTTCGATTTGTCATATATCAAACCGATTGCGTTCGATTTGCGTCGCCTGCGTTCATCGGCCATTCATTCGCGCCGGCCGTGGCGGATTAACAATTCGAAATGTATGGTTCGAAGCGTCCGCAGGTGTTGCGCTTTTTGAGGTCGATCGCGCGATCAGCTTCCCTCATCCATAGTGTGAAATAGACCGAAGGATAGGAAGAGCGCGACGTGCAAATCCTCGTGATCGGAGCCGGGATGATCGGTCTTGCGGTTGCGCGGCAGGCGACGCTTGCCGGGCACGATGTCATCATCGTCGAGGCCGCATCCGGAATCGGGACCGGCATTTCATCCCGCAACAGCGAAGTGATTCATGCCGGCCTGTACTACCCCACGGGCTCGCTGCGCGCGCTGCATTGCACGCGCGGGCGGCGCATGCTCTACGCTTATTGTGCGTCGCATGGCATCGCGCACCGCAAGTGCGGCAAGCTGATCGTCGCGACCAACGCGGCGGAGGCCGCCAAGGTTGATGCGATCCATGCACAGGGCCGCGCCAATGGCGTCGAAGGCCTCGAAATGCTCGGCGGCAATGCGGCGCGCGCACTCGAACCGGAGGTTTCCTGCATCGGCGCGCTGCATTCGCGCGAGAGCGGAATCATCGATGGGCATGCCTTCATGCTGGCGATGCGCGGCGATATCGAGGACCGCGGCGGGATGATCGCATTTGAAACGCAGGTCGAGCACCTTACTCCCCAATCGGACAGGTGGCATGTTCGCATCGGCGGCAATGAGCCGGGTGTGTTCGAAGTCGATGCGGTCGTCAACGCCGCGGGTCTCGGTGCGCAGGAACTGGCAAAATGCACGGACGGTTATCCCTCCGCACGCGTGCCGCGGCTCGTGCTCGCCAAGGGCAATTATTTCGGATATTCCGGGCGCCCGGTTTTCTCGCGGCTGATCTATCCGACGCCGGTGGACGGCGGACTCGGCACGCACGTCACGCTCGATCTCGCCGGGCGAATGCGGTTCGGGCCGGATGTCGAATGGATCGCGGTTGAAAATTACAATGTCGACCCTGGCCGCGCGGATTCTTTCTACTCGCGCATCCGTACGTACTGGCCCGGTCTTCCCGACGGCACGCTCGTGCCCGACTACGCGGGCATCAGGCCGAAGCTGACCGGTCCGGGGGAGCCCGCGGCGGATTTCATGATCGAAGGGCCCGAGCAGCACGGCCTGCCCGGACTGGTGGCGCTGTTCGGGATTGAATCGCCCGGATTGACCTCGGCGCTGTCGATTGCCGTGGACGTTGTCAGCTATCTGAAAAGTTGAGCGCGACGATTGTCGTGCCGCGTCAGATTGTCGTCGCTCGCGATGGCCGGGGACCGCACCACAGGCTGACGTGTTGGCATCACCTTGGTCTGTGAGAGCTTCTGCCGCGTCTCGTTGGCCAGGCCGGGATATTGGCTGATGGGGATCAAGCCGGAGGCGCGCTTCGATCGCGTGCCGGAGAATGCCGTGAAGCCACCCGGGGTGACGACGATGTCGCCGGCGCGCAGGGTCGGATCGGCGGCGGCATCCATGCGCGCCACGCCAAATGCATCGCGACCGTTGCAGGTGCACTTCTCGATGATGCGCGTGCGATACAGCAGTGCGGTCGGGAGGTCGGCGTAGCGGCTGCCGTCGGACGAAACGGCGGAGTTGATCTTATTGCCTGAGAGAATCTTGGTCTTGGCCATCGGACAAAACGACCGGCATTGCTCGGCCGGCGACATTGCGGCATTGCGTTGCAGCGGGAAATAGCGGCCGTCGCACAGCCTGACGCAATAGGTCGTGTAGAGATCGCCGCTTTCCGTGGCTGGTTTCGCCAGCATTACGGGAGCCGATAGCGAGAGCGGCGCTGCTTCGAAGGCTTGGGAGAAAGCGGGTGCGGCGGAGAATGTCGTCAATAGAAATGCCGAGAGAAAAGCCCGAAGGGCACGGCGAACGACAAACAGCGGACAACCAAACATCAGCCAACGCATCCCGCAACCGGCGTCTTACCGACGCGCTATTGGTGTTCATCATAGCCGTGCGATCTAAATTTCCGCCTAAGCGGAAGCCCTAATGAGCTTCAGCAAAATCGATAAAATTCGATGCGTTCTATTGAGCGATTTTAAAAGGAAAAGGAAGGCGAGGCGGCGGCGGGCTGCGAGAATAACCGCGCAGCCTTCTGGGCCGCGGGTCATCTTGTTATTTGATGGCGTGTCGGGCAGCATCCCGCGCGCTGGGGCTGATAGAAAACGTCGCCGGACGGTCTTCGTTTTCCTGGAATTGGGGGCAAGGGTTGGAAGCGTCGTCCGCAATCGAAATTGCCAAACATACGTTGCTTTCCGGCGGGCTTATTCTGGCCGTGGGAATCTTCACTGGTTTCGTGGCGCAGAAAATCAAGATCCCGGATGTCGCGTTGTTCTTGATCGTCGGCATGGCGATCGGGCCGGACATGTTGGGGCTGATCAGCATCAAGGCGGATTCGGCGCTCAATCAGATCATCTTGCTGTTCGGGGCGAGCTACATCCTGTTCGACGGCGGCGCGTCGTTGCGTTTTTCCGTTTTGAAACAGGTCTGGATCACCATCGTGGTGATCGCGACGGTGGGCGTGCTGATCACCGCAGCCGTGACCGGTCTTGCCGCGCATATCGTGCTCGGCATGCCGTGGATTGTGGCGCTGCTGCTCGGGGCGGTGCTCGCCTCGACGGACCCTGCGACGCTCGTGCCGATTTTCCGTCAGATCAAAATTCGCGACCGGGTGGCGCAGACGGTGATGAGCGAGTCGGCGTTCAACGACGCCATGGGCGCGATCATCACCTTCGGTGTGCTGGGCGTGGCGATGGGGACGGGCGAATTCTCGTTGACGTCATCGATCCTCGAGCTGCTCAAGCAATCGATCATCGGCCTCGTCGCCGGCGTCGGGCTTGGATACCTGGCCGCGCTGCTGATCGCGCATGAACGATTGGGCTTCCTCGCTAACTATGCCCCGGTGGTGACACTGGTGGCGGTCATCGGCGCGTATTTCGCCGCCGACGGTTTGCAGGCCAGCGGTTTCATGGCGGTGTTCGTGTTCGGCATCATGATCGGAAACAAAGAATCCTACGGCTTCCATATGGAAGCGGGCGAGGCACGAAAACTCGACGAATATGTCGCAACCACCGCATTCATCATGCGGCTGTTCATTTTCATCCTGGTGGGGGCCCAGGTCGATTTCGGTCTGATGGGTCAGTACCTGTGGGGCGGCATCATCGTCGTCATCGTCTTGATGCTGGTCGCGCGGCCGCTGACGGTTTTCACCTGCGCGTTGCCCGACCGGCGCGCGCAATGGAGCGTCAGAGAGATGCTGTTCATGTGCTGGACGCGCGAGACAGGCGTCATTCCGGGCGCGCTGGCCGGACTGTTGCTCGGCATGAAGGCGCCCGGCGCCGACATCATCGCGTCCGTCACGTTCGTCGCCATTCTGATGACGATCCTGATTCAAGCGCCGACCACGAAGTGGCTGGGAAAGGGCTTGGGACTTTTAGATGAACGATAACAGGATCGGCGAGACCGGCAGCAGCGTCAGCAGCACGAACAACGGCATCAGGATCACCCCGGCCCACAGGATGTAACCGAAGAAATGGGGCATGTCGCGCGCGCTGCGGGAGAGGAGAGTCCAATGTTCAAGTTTTGTTGCCGCGTCGGCTTGCTGCTCGCGGTTCTGGTCAGCCCAATGGGTACTGCGGCCGCGCAACAATCGACGGTCGAGAGCATCCGTGTTCAACTTTTTAAGGAGAACACGGGGACCTTGTCCGACGATATCGTCACCAACAATCCCGGGCTGTGGAACGTGATCATCGGAGACAACCAGGCTGAATCGTTTTTGGTCTCCATCGTGATCAGCGGAAAACCGGATTCCTACGATCGGGACGGCCGAGTAGTCATATCCGTCTTCAATGACGACGCAAAAAAGCGTGTCGCGCAGCGTAGCTTCAGGGGATTTTTGTTCGGCAAGGACGGCCGCACCTATAAGCCGGTATTCGTCGAACATATGACATGTTCGCGCGTGCGCATCGTGGCGCGTATGCGGACGAGTGAGAAATCTGAGACAGTCACCTTCCGGTGCGGCGAATAGCGCGCCGCGCGTTTCAAACAATCACAACAGGAGGACATGTTGGGCAACACATTCCTGAATCCACCGACGATGCCGGCGACGCGCGGCTACACGCATGTGGTCGAAACAAGCGGGCCGAGCCGCATGGTCTATATTTCCGGCCAGCTCGGCACGACGCCGGACGGCAAGTTTTCAGGCGATTTCCGCCAGCAGGCAACGCAGTGCTTCGAGAATCTGAAGGCGGCGCTGGCCGCGGTCGGCGGCGGCTTCGAGCACGTGGTGAAGATCACGAATTACTTTGTCGATATCAATCATCTGCCGTATTTCTTCGAAGTGCGCGACCGCTACGTCAACACCAAGGCGCCGCCAGCGAGCACCGCGGTGCAGATCGTCAAGCTCGCGCGCGAGGGTGCGCTGTTCGAGATCGAGGCCGTCGCGGTGCTGCCGGCGAAATAAGACAAAGAAGTGGAAGACCGAAAAAAGCCGCGGCACCTGCTCAGGGAGGCGGGGGAACGCCGGTTCCCAAAATTTCGTTGAGCAAGATCATGATGTATTGAACGGTCTTGCTTCCTGCGACTTGCTCGATCTCGGCTTTCAGCTCGGTCAGCTTTTGGCCGATCACAGAGGCGTGCGCCTTCTCATCCAGGGCTTTTTCCAGCGCGGCGATGCGGGCGGTCAGCGATTGACGATTCACGCCTTCGCGCACCAACTGGTCGGTGCGGGTTTTCACGTGAGCCAAGAACTCGCGCGCCTTCTCACTCTCGATGGAAGGTTTGGTATCCTTTGGCATCTCGGGGCCTCAATGTTCGGAAGTCTACGACTTTTTAATGCGCCTCGTCCCAATTGTGCGCGGCGCGGGCGTCGACCTGGAGCGGGATTGAAAGCGACACCGCCGGCATCGGCGCGTCTTCCATCACCTTCTTCACCACGGGTAGCGTTTTGGCGACTTCGCTCTCAGGTACTTCAAAGATCAGCTCGTCGTGCACCTGCAGCAGCATCCGACCGTTGAGCCTGGCGGCCTTGAGCGCCGGCTCGATGCGGATCATGGCGCGGCGGATGATGTCGGCGGCGGAGCCCTGCAGGCGGGCATTGATCGCGGCACGCTCGTTGAAGGCACGGATCGACGGATTGGAATTGACGATGTCGGGGTAATGGCACTTGCGCCCGAACAGCGTGAGCACATAGCCGTTCTTCTTGCAGAAGGCTTTTGTCTCCTCGATGTAGTCGCGGATGCCGGGGAAGCGCTCGAAATATTTCTTGATGTAGGCGCCGGCCTCTTCGCGCTCGATGCCGAGCTGATTGGCGAGGCCGAAGGCCGAGATGCCGTAGATGATGCCGAAGTTGATGGCTTTGGCGCGCCGGCGGATTTCGCCCGGCATGCCTTTGATCGGCACGCCGAACATCTCCGACGCCGTCATGGCATGGATATCGAGATTGTCGCGGAAGGCTTTTTTCAGCGCCGCAATGTCGGCGATTTCGGCGAGCAGCCGCAGTTCGACCTGCGAATAGTCGGCGGAGACGAGTTTGCAGCCGTCGTCGGCGACAAACGCCCGCCGGATCTTGCGGCCGTCCTCGGTGCGCACCGGAATGTTCTGCAGGTTGGGGTCGGAAGACGACAGCCGCCCCGTGGTGGTGGCGGCGAGGGCGTAGCTCGTGTGCACGCGATGGGTGTGCGGATTGACGAAACTCGGGAGCGCGTCGGTGTAGGTCGAGCGCAGTTTGGAAACCTGGCGCCAGTCCAAAATCTTTTTCGGCAGCTCATGGCCCTGCTCGGCGAGGTCTTCGAGGGCGCGGGCGCCGGTCGCCCATTGGCCGGTCTTGGTCTTGGTGCCGCCGGGGAGCCCCATCTTGCCAAACAGAATGTCGCCGAGCTGCTTGGGGCTTCCCGGATTGATCGGCGCGCCGGCTAGCTTGTTGATCTCGTCTTCGAGGCCGCCCTGCTTTTGCGCGAATTCGCCGGACAGCCGGGAGAGCACCTGGCGGTCGATCGAGATGCCACGCTGTTCCATGCGCGCGAGCACCGGAACGAGCGGCCGTTCGAGCGTCTCGTAGACCGTGGTGACGTGCTCGGCGATCATGCGCGGTTTGAGCGCCTGCCAGAGCCGCAACGTAACGTCGGCATCCTCGGCGGCGTATTCGGTGGCCTTGTCGATCGCGACGCAATCGAAGGTGACCTGCGACTTGCCCGAGCCGGCGACGTGCTGGAAATGGATGGTGTCGTGGCCGAGCCAGCGCTTGGCCAGGACGTCCATGCCGTGGTCGCTTCGTCCAGCGTCGAGCACGTAGGACATCAGCATGGTGTCGTCATGCGGTGTGATGTCGATGCCGCGCTGCGCGAAGATCAGGCAATCGTATTTCAGGTTCTGGCCGATCTTGAGCACGGCCGGGTCTTCCAGCAGCGGCTTGATCGCGGCGAGCGCGGCTTTTTCCGGAATCTGATTGGGCGCGAGGCCGGCGTCAAACAAGCCTTCAGCCGCGTCATTGGCCTTGTGGCCGATTGGTACGTAGCAGGCTTCGTTCGGCGCCACGGCGAGCGAAAAGCCGCAAAGGTGGGCCTGCATCGGGTCAAGGCTCGTGGTCTCGGTGTCGATCGCAACCGTTCCAGTCTCGTGGGCGCGCGCGATCCATTCTTTGAGACGATCGAGCGTGCGGACTGTCTCGTATTTCGAACGATCGAATTTCAGCGCGCGCACTGCTGCGAGATTGGCGGCGGCGCGGGCGCTGGGTGTGAAGCCGTCGGCGGCTTCTTTTTTTGATTTTGCGGCAAGCTCGGCGGTTGCGCGCATGCCTCCCCCGGCAAGGGGGAGGGTCGATGCTGCAGATGTCGGGGTGGAGGTCCCCCGTTGCGCACCGATCGCGTCCGGCTCAGCTTGCTCACTACTCTCCTCCTTTGGAGGAGTGGCGTCGGCGGACAAGTTCGCATCCGCTTCAATCTCGCTGGCATCGATGCTGCCGGCTTCGGCGACGCGACGCGTCAGCGTGTTGAATTCCATCGCCTTCAAGAATGCGATCAGCCGTTTGTAGTCTGGCTCGTGCACGGCGAGTGCATCGACCGGAACGTCAAGCTTGACGCGCTGGTCGAGCGTGACGAGCCGTTTGGAAATTTTCGCGTTCTCTTCACCGTCAATTAGCTTACGAACATTGCCGCCGATATTTCGTGATGTGCTCCGAGCTCGTACAATCAGTTCGCAAAAGTGATTTCCAGATGCGGCCAACTCTTCAATTCTTGCAGAGTCTGCGCTCACGAGACCCTTCTTATCGAGCGGCAAATCTTTAACGCCAAATTTAGTACCAAGAATTCTTCCAATGTCTGCTCCAGACCCTATTTTGATTGGCTGGCCAGCGATCTTGTCAATCTCTGCCTGTAATTCTGCCAATTTTTTCGTGAGCCTCTCATCGAGAGCTTCGGGCGATTTCCTGTATTTGAAAATGTCATCCAATGAACCAAGCTCTTGTATAAACGATGCCGCTGCTTTTGGACCTAATCCCGGCACACCCGGCACGTTGTCGGTGGAATCGCCGATCAGCGACTGCACCTCGATCACCTTCTCGGGCGGCACGCCGAATTTCTCGATCACCTCGGCGCGGCCGATGCGGCGATCCTTCATGGTGTCGTACATGACGACGCGGTCGTTGACGAGCTGCATCAGGTCTTTGTCAGACGAAACGATCGTCGCGGTGGCCTTCGCTTCGCAGGCGAGCCGCGCGTAGGTCGCGATCAGGTCGTCGGCCTCGAAGCCGGCCTGCTCCAGGCAGGGAATGTCGAAGGCGCGAACGGCTTCGCGGATCAGCGGAAATTGCGGAATGAGATCGTCGGGTGCCTCGGGCCGGTGCGCCTTGTAGTCGGGATAGAAATCGGTGCGGAAAGTCTTTTCCGATTTGTCGAACACCACCGCGAGGTGAGTCGGGCGCTCGTCCGGCTTCATCTCGTTGAGCAGCTTCCACAGCATGTTGCAGAAGCCGAGCACGGCATTGATCTGCAGGCCGTCGGACTTGCGCGTGAGCGGCGGCAACGCGTGGTAGGCACGGAAAATGTAGCCGGAGCCGTCGACCAGGAAGACGTGGTCGCCGGCCTTCAACGGGCGGGAGGCGCCGGCCGGTTTGGCAACCACGGGCCTGGGCTTGCTGGCGCTGGATTTGGCTTGTGCTGGCATGGCTCCGAATGTGGGCTGCCTGCTCGACTGAATCAACACTTCCCTGTGGACTTGCAGGGCTCATGGGCGAGCCTTAGCTCTGAAATGGGAGCGCGACGATGGACATGGGGAATAGGCATGTACCGGCGGCTAGCTTTGATCGCTGCGCTCTTGTCGGTCTCTTTAGGAGCGGCGAATGCGGAAACGGTGGCGCAGACTTTCGAGAAGTTCGGCATGATCGGCACCTGGGCGGAAAACTGCAAGGCGCCGGCGAGCGACAGCAATTTGTATCAGGAATATTCGATACTGCCTTCGGGCCTGGTTGCGCGGAGGTTTTTCAACGGACCGCGGGCGAACTTCGAATACAATGTCTTGAGCGCAGAGGTTTCGGGCGATCAGATCACGCTCGATGTGCGCAACCTCGAGCCGCCCTATCGCGGATACGGAATCGTCATGATCAAGCGCGGCGACAAAATCAGACTGTGGGAATCGGCAAACGAATACGGCCATTCCCAGGTCCTCGATGGCGCCGCGGTCGACACGCGCGTTGCGACCAGCTGGCTTTCCAGATGCCGCTAACGCTCCACCGCTCTTCGGGCTCGCCAGCGTGACGGGCCTCTGCTATGAGGCCACGGCCGGCGGCCGCGCCGGACACGAAGGATGGCTGATAAGCTGCGATGCGCGTTGCGATGATCGGCACCGGCTACGTGGGGCTCGTCTCAGGGGCCTGCTTTGCCGATTTCGGGCACAATGTGACGTGCGTCGACAAGGACGCGGACAAGATCGCAGCGCTCAAGCGCGGCGAGATTCCGATCTATGAACCAGGGCTCGCGGATCTCGTTGCGGCCAATGTGCGCACGGGGCGTTTGAGCTTCACGACCGAACTCAAGCGGCCGGTGGCGGAGGCCGAGGCGGTTTTCATCGCGGTCGGAACGCCGTCGCGGCGCGGCGACGGCCATGCTGATCTTACGTTCGTTCATGCGGTCGCGCGCGAGATCGCGGCGGCGTTGAACGGTTTTACGGTCGTCGTGACCAAATCGACCGTGCCGGTGGGAACCGGCGACGAAGTCGAGAACATCATCCGCAGCGCGCGGCCGGACGGCGATTTCTCGGTCGTGTCGAATCCGGAATTCCTGCGCGAAGGCGCGGCGATTCAAGACTTCAAGCATCCGGACCGCATCGTGGTCGGCACCAACGAGGCGCGCGCGCGCGAGATCATGGCTGCGCTTTACCGGCCGCTTTATCTGAACGCGGCGCCGATCCTCTACACCGACCGGCGCACCGCCGAGCTCATCAAATACGCGGCAAATGCGTTTCTTGCCACCAAGATCACCTTCATCAACGAGATCGCCGATCTTTGCGAACAGCTCGGCGCCAACGTGCAGGAGGTCGCGCGCGGCATCGGGCTCGACAATCGGATCGGGGGCAAGTTTTTGCATGCCGGGCCTGGCTATGGCGGCTCGTGTTTCCCGAAGGACACGGTGGCGCTGATCAAGACCGCGCAGGACAACGTCGCGCCGCTGCGCATCGTAGAGACGGTGGCTGCGGTCAACGACACACGCAAGCGCGCCATGGCGCGCAAAGTTGCGGCAGCGCTTGGCGGTTCGGCGCGCGACAAGACCGTGGCGGTGCTCGGGCTCACGTTCAAGCCAAACACCGACGACATGCGCGAAGCGCCATCGATCCCGCTGATCACGGCGCTGCATGACATGGGCGCCAGGGTGCGCGCCTACGATCCGGTCGGCATGCAGCAGGCAAAGCAAATTCTTCCCGATGTGACCTATTGTGACAATCCCTATGCCTGCGCGAAGGGTGCCGACGTACTCGTCATCGTCACCGAGTGGGAAGAATTCCGCGCGCTCGATTTCGAGCAGCTCAAGTCGGTGATGGCGCAGCCGGTGATGGTCGATCTGCGCAACATCTATCGGCCGGAAGAGATAGCAATGCTCGGCTTCAAATATCTGAGCATCGGCCGGCCGGGGACGAGCGCGTGAGCGCGACGCGGTCGTTCGGCTCGCCCTTGCCGATCGATCCGGTGCTGCCTGAGGTGACGAGGGCGCTCGCCAGCGGCAATGCGGCTGTTCTGGTTGCACCGCCGGGCGCCGGCAAGACCACCCGCGTGCCGCTGGTGCTGGCCGACGAGCCGTGGGCGAAAGACCGTAAGATTTTGGTGCTTGAGCCGCGGCGGCTGGCCGCGCGGGCGGCAGCCCAACGCATGGCCTCGACGCTTGGCGAAAAGGTCGGCGAGACGGTGGGCTATCGCGTGCGCTTTGCCTCTCAGGTGTCGCGCAAGACGCGCATCGAGGTGGTCACCGAAGGCGTGTTCACGCGCCTGATCCTCGAGGATCCCGCGCTTGGCAAGGTGGCGGCCGTGCTGTTCGATGAGTTTCACGAGCGGTCGCTCGATGCCGATCTTGGACTTGCCTTTGCGCGCGATGCCCAGCAAGGCCTGCGCGAGGATCTGAAACTGCTCGTCATGTCGGCCACGATCGACGGCGCGCGCATCGCGAGATTATTAGGCGGTGCGCCAGTGATCGAGAGCGCGGGAAAGAGCTTTCCGGTCGAGACGCGCTATTTTGGACGCGATCCACGCACGCCAGTCGAGAGAGCCGTTGTCGACACAGTGGTGCGCGGCTTGCGCAGCGATCAAGGCTCGGTGCTCGTATTTGTCCCGGGCGCCGGAGAAATACGTCGCACCGAAACGCTTCTGCGCGAGCAGATCAAGGACGCGTCGGTCGACATCGTGCCGCTCTATGGCGGGCTCGATTGGACCGAGCAAAATCAAGCCATCGCGCCGGCACCGGCCGGGCGCCGCAAGGTGGTGCTGGCAACCTCCATTGCCGAGACCTCATTGACCATCGAAGGCGTACGCATTGTGATCGATTCAGGCCTGGCGCGGGTGCCGCGCTACGAACCCGAGGTCGGTCTGACGCGGCTCGAAACCGTGCGCGTGTCGCGCGCCGCCGCCGATCAGCGGCGCGGCCGCGCCGGGCGAACCGAGCCCGGGATTTGCTATCGGCTGTGGGACGAGCCGCAAACCGCCTCGCTCGAGCCGTTCGCCAAGCCGGAGATTCTGGCCGCCGACCTGTCGGGCTTCGTGCTCGATCTCGCGCAATGGGGCGTGAGCGATCCGGGTCAGCTCGTGTTTCTCGATCCGCCGCCTTCGGCCGCGCTCGCGGAGGCCAAGGCGATACTGGTCGATCTCGGGGCGATCGATGCGCTGGGCCGGATTACCGACGAGGGCCGCAAACTCAACCGGTTGCCGCTGGCGCCACGGCTTGCCCGCATGGTTGTCGATGCCGCAGCCGAAGGCGCGGGCCAGCTTGCAGCGGATATTGCCGCGATCCTGACCGAGCGGGGTCTCGGCGGCGACGATGTGAATCTTGCGCATCGCCTCGATGGATTTCGCCGCGACCGGTCGCGGCGCGGCGAAGAGGCGCGGCGCATGGCCAGGCGATGGGCGGAGATCGTTCAAGGCGATGCGTTGCAGCCCGTGCAGTCTGCTCTCTCCCCCCTTGAGGATAATCTTGGCGCGATCCTCGCGCTCGCCTATCCGGATCGGATCGCCAAAAACCGCGGTGCGGACGGTGCGTTTCTGCTGGCGAACGGACGCGGCGGAAATATCGATCCCGCATCCTCGCTTGCGCGCGAGCCTTTCCTCGTGGTCGTTGAGCTTGCGGGCGCGGCCGCGCAAGGCCGCATATTGCTGGCGGCAGCGATATCGCTGGCCGAGATCGAGAGCCGGTTCGCGAGCCGCATCGAAAGCCGCGAGGAGATCGCTTTCGATTCAGCCAGCGCGAGTTTGCGGGGCCGGCGCAGCCGGCGGCTGGGCGCGCTCGTGCTCGGCGATCAGCCGGTGAAGATCGCCCCAAGCGAGGAGTCCGCCCGCAGGCTCGCGCAAGGTCTGATCGGGCTGGGCATTGACCGGCTTCCTTGGACGAAGACGTCTAGACAATGGCGCGATCGAGTGATGTTCCTGCGGCGAGCGGAAGGTGACGAATGGCCCGACCTCTCCGACACGGCGCTAGCGGCAAACGCTGACGAATGGCTCGCGCCGCATCTGCTCTCGAAAACCGCGCTTGCCGATCTGAGCGACCGCGAATTCGAGGAAGCATTGCAGGCATTGCTGCCGTGGACTCTCAAGCGGCGGCTTGAGTCCGAGGCGCCGACGCATTTTGCCGCGCCGTCGGGTTCGGCCGTGCCGATCGATTATGAGGCGGAAGAGGGACCGAAACTTTCCATTCGCGTCCAGGAATTATTTGGTCTCGATCGCCACCCGGCGATCGCCGGTGGAAAAGTGCCGCTGGTGATCGAATTACTTTCGCCCGCGCGACGGCCGGTGCAGGTGACGCGTGATCTGCCCGGTTTCTGGCGTGGCTCCTATGCCGCTGTCAAATCCGAAATGAAAGGCCGTTACCCGAAGCATCCGTGGCCGGATAATCCGCTTAACGCGCCCGCAACGCGGCGTGCGAAACGTCCTGCCGGCCGCTGAGTCATATTCGTTAAGAAAAAACGTTAAGATTTGTCGCGTTTCCGCAATGATGTTATTACCAAACGGACAAAATCGCGCCCCTTCGCGCATTGCGTTAGTCCGATGTTGGACTGCCGCATGATGTGTTGGGTGCCACACGGTCGGGTCCGCACATGCGTTCGCTCATCGTCTTTTGTACATTGCTCATCATGGGCGGGGCATTCGTCGCGCGCTATGCCGACCGGGCCATCGTCAACCCGGAGCATGTGCAAGACCACAGGCAGATCGTTGCCGCGGAGCCAATGGCTCGCTCATCGTCGATGACGACGGTGATCGCGCCGGCGGCGCCACCTCGGCCTTCGCCGCATATCACGACACCACCCAAGCCATCGCTTCCGCAGGTGGTAACGCTCGGTCCCTCCGCACGCATTGTAACGCTGCACGGCAGCCGAGACGGCCAGTTCCGGGTTGAAGCGCGCGTCGACACGCTGAGAATTCCGTTCATCGTCGATACCGGCGCCGGTGCGGTCGCCTTGCGCGAAAGCACGGCCTCATTGCTCGGCTTTCATCCGGGACAGCGCGATTATACGGTGACGACGCATACCGCGAACGGCACCGGCAAGGCCGCGCCGGTGCACCTCGATACGATCGAAATTGACGACATCGTGGTGCGGGACGTGCGGGCCATTGTGGTGCCCGATGACGCGCTGACGGAAAATCTGCTCGGCATGACGTTCCTGTCGCGGGTGCGCTGGACGCACGATCGCGGCAAACTCGTGCTCGAACAGCAATAGCCCGGCCGTCGATTTCATCCACCGATGATCGTGTAGCGCGGCTGCCTCGCGCAGGATGCTCTTTTCGTGCTTGAGCAATCCTGACATTCTGTCCAATCGCGGGTGCGGGAGGCGTCATGGCAATGCGGGAAATACGTCATCGCGTGCAGGATTGCGGCGTGCGTTTGCTGCGCGATGGGCAGGGCGAACCGGTGCTTTACCTGCATGGCGCGGCCGGTCTGCCGGCCTGGGGGCCGTTCTTCGAGAAGCTTGCGCAGAATCACGACGTACTCGTGCCGGAACATCCCGGCTTCGGCCATTCCGACAATCCAACCTGGATCAGGAACGTCCCCGACCTCGCGATGTACTACCTCGACTTTCTCGATGGCCTGGGCGGCGAGGTTCATCTCATCGGCCATTCGTTGGGCGGCTGGGTGGCGGCCGAGCTCGCGGTCCGAAACACCGTCCATGTCGCGAGCCTCACGTTGCTGGCGCCGGCCGGAATTCGCGTGAAGGGGATTCCCAGCGGCGATAATTTCATCTGGTCGGCGGAAGAGGCGGTGCGCAATCTCTGGCATGACCAGACATTCGCCGAGGCGGAACTCGCGCATGAGCCGAGCGACGAAGAGGCGGACATTGCGCTGACCAATCGTTTCATGGCGGCGAAATTCGGCTGGGAGCCGCGCTGGTACAATCCGATGCTCGAGCGCTGGCTGCACCGCATCGATGTTCCGACGCTGGTGATCTGGGGCGAGCAGGACAAGCTGTTCCCGAGCGCCTACGCGAAGGCCTGGGGTGAACGCGTGAGCGGCGCGCGGGTCGAGATCATTCCGCAATGCGGGCATCGGCCGCACTTCGAGCGGCTTGATGTCGCGATGCCGCTGATCCTGAGCTTTCTGAGCGGGGGGCGGCGATGAAGTTCACGTTCTTTCACCTGATGCCTTATCGCCCGCTCGACATCGTGGAGCGGCATAAGCACCGCGCCGGCTGGGTGGTGCTGCCGAACGCGCTCTACGATCCGAAGAAGGGCGCGGACGAATACGCCTCCTACATCGATCAGCTCGCCTATGCGGAGGAACTCGGCTTCGACGTGATCGCCGTCAACGAGCATCACCAGACCGCCTATGGCCTGATGCCGGCTCCCAACTTGATTGCGAGCGCGCTCATTCAACGTACCAAGAAAGCCAAAATCGCCATCCTTGGCCGCGCCCTGCCGCTGGTGAACAATCCGATCAACATCGCGGAAGAATTCGCCATGCTCGACAACCTGTCGAAGGGGCGGATCATCACCGGCTTCGTGCGCGGCATCGGCAACGAGTATCATGCGACCGGGATCAATCCTTACTTCTCGCACGAGCGCTATCAAGAGGCGCATGATCTGATCGTGGCGGCCTGGACCAGGCCGGGACCGTTCGCGTTCGAGGGCGAGCACTACAATTTCCGCTACGTGAATTTGTGGCCGCGTCCCTTTCAGCAGCCGCATCCGCCGATTTGGATTCCGTCGATGGGATCATCGGAGACGATCAAGTGGGCGGCGGCGCCGGAACGCAAATATCCGTTCCTGGTGACGTTCAGCGGCCGCGATCTTGTGGCGCGCTATCTCAACCTCTACCGCGAGCAGGCCAGGCAGTACGGCTACGAGGCTTCGCCCGACCAGCTCGGCTGGGCGTCACCCGTCTATGTGGCCGACACCGACGAGCGCGCGCGGCAGGAGGCGCGGGCAGGGATCGAGTCGCTGTTCAACGATTTTCTCGTGGTGCCGTGGGAGATGCTGCTGCCGCCCGGCTACACGTCGCTGTCGTCGATGAAGAACACCATCAAGATCCGCAAATCGTTGGGGTCGAACGCGCGCCATTCGCTTGAATCGCTGATGGAGGCCGGCACGGTCGTGGTCGGCAGTCCGCGAACGGTGCGCGAGCATCTCGGCAAGCTGCGCGACGCAACCTCCGCCAACAATCTGGTGGTGATGCTGCAATTCGGCGTGCTCAGCGATGAATTGACGCGGCGGAACATGGAGATGTTTGCGTCCGAGGTCATGCCGCACTTACGCTAGGATCAATTTTCTCAAGCGTATGGCTTTCCCATCGCGCGCACTTCGGCTATGTGCTCGATGCGCACGCAGTTGAGGATATCAAGATGTTTCCGAGGCCGAAGCCGGCGCTTGTTCCCAATACCTACGCCTATGAGTCGGAGCCGCTGGTCAAACCCACCGGCTTTCGCGAATACGACGCGCGCTGGCTGCTAGGCAAAGAAATCAATCTCATGGGCCTGCAGGCGCTGGGTTTGGGCCTCGGCACGCTGATCCGCGAACTCGGCGTCAGGCCCGAAATCGTCACCGGTCACGATTTCCGCGGTTATTCGGCATCGGTGAAGATGGCGCTGGTGAACGGACTGCTCGCGGCCGGCTGCAAGGTGCACGACATCGGGCTTGCGGTGACGCCGATGGCCTATTTTGCGCAGTTCGATTTGGATGTGCCGTGCGTCGCGATGGTGACGGCTTCGCATAACGACAACGGCTGGACCGGCGTGAAGATGGGTGCAAACCGTCCGCTCACCTTTGGGCCGGACGAGATGAGCCGGCTGAAAGAGATCGTGCTCAACGGCAAATACGAACTCAAAGGCGGCGGGTCCTATGCGTTCGTGGAGAATTTTCCCGCGCGCTACATTGCCGATCTGACGAAGCGGCCGAAGCTGAAGCGCCGCCTCAAAGTGGTCTGCGCCTGCGGCAATGGCACGGCCGGGGCGTTCGCGCCGCGCGTGCTCGAGGCGGTCGGGTGCGAAGTCGTGCCGCTCGACTGCGAACTCGATCACACGTTCCCCCGCTACAACCCCAATACCGAAGACATGAAGATGCTGCACGCCATGCGCGACGAGGTGTTGCGCACCAGGGCCGACGTGGGCCTGGGCTTCGACGGCGACGGCGATCGCTGCGGGGTGGTCGACAACACCGGCGACGAGATTTTCGCCGACAAGGTTGGCGTCATGCTGGCGCGCGATATCTCTTCGCTGCACCGGAATGCGAAATTCGTCGCCGACGTGAAATCGACGGGATTGTTCATGACTGACCCGGTGCTGATCAAGAACGGCGCCAAGACCGACTACTGGAAAACCGGTCATTCGTACATGAAGCGCCGCACGCACGAGCTCGGCGCGCTCGCCGGTTTCGAGAAGTCCGGGCATTTCTTCTTCAACGAGCCGTTCGGCCGCGGCTACGATGACGGGCTGATCTTCGCGCTTGCGGTCTGCGACATGCTCGACCGCAATCCCGGAAGGACCATGGCGGATTTGAAAAACGCGCTGCCGAAAACCTGGTCCTCGCCCACCATGTCGCCGCATTGCGACGACGAGAAGAAATACGGCGTGGTCGACCAGGTGGTGAAGCATTTCGAAACCGCAAAGCAGAAGGGCGAGAAGGTCGCGGGCGAAGCGATCCGCGATCTCGTCACCGTCAACGGCGTGCGCGTGACGGTGGCGGACGGCACCTGGGGGCTGGTGCGTGCCTCATCGAACAAGCCGGAACTGGTGGTCGTGGTCGAAAGTCCGGTGTCGGAGGCGCGCATGCACGCCATGTTCAAGGCGGTCGACAGCGTGCTGCGGACGCACAAGGAAGTCGGCGAATATAATCAGACGATATAAGACCGATTAGGCCGTACCTAAGCGTCCAGCGTTGCCTTGCGGCGTTCGTGTTTGGACGCGCCGTTTGGCGATGCCTTCAACACCTCCAGCAGCGCGCTCACCTTCGGCGACTGCGCGCCCTTGCGCCAGATCAGCACGGTCGGGGCGATCGAAAGGTTTTTCGGTAGCGGATGCACGCTCAGGAGTTTCCGGTCGGGAAATGTGTTCAGCATCATCTTCGGCAAAACCGCAACGCCCATGCCGGCCGCGGTGCAGCCGAGGATCGCGTGCCACGAGGTCATTTCGACGATGCGCTCGGGCATTTCGCCGGCTTGCTTGAACCATTGGTCGAGGCGAAGCCGATAGGGACAGCCCATTTCGCGCGCCAGCATGGTCTGCGGCCGCAGATCGCGTGGTGATTTTATCGGAGGGTGGCGCGCGGCGGCGATGATCGCGAGTTCCTCTTGAAATATCGTCGCCTTCTCGAACGGTGCGTCGGCGACGGGTTCCGCCACGAGCGCGGCGTCAAGCTCGCCGTGCAATACTTTCGCCGATAAGTCCTGGATGCTGCCGGTCTGCAGCTCAAGTGTCACTTCCGGAAAGCGGTGATGATATTCGTTGAGCGGCGCGGGCAGGCGCATGGCCGCCGCGCTTTCCATCGAGCCGAGCCGGAACAGGCCGCGCGGCTTTGCGTCATGCACGGCGTCGCGTGCTTCCGCCGCCAGGTCGATCAGACGGTCGGCATAGCCGAGCAGGAGCTTGCCTGCGGGCGAAAGATGGAGCCGTTTGCCTTCGCGGATGAAGAGATCGACGCCGAGTTCCTCTTCAAGCTGGCGCACACGCGTCGTGATGTTGGATTGCACGCGATGCAACCGTTCGGCGGCGCGCGTGACGCCCCCCTCCTGCACCACCGCGCGGAAGATGCTCAGATCGGACAGGTCCATCGTTCTCACCATGAGATTGATATGATCTTTATTATTCATTTTACGTGATTATCGGCCGAGCGTAAAGACCTGCGCCAGACCTGATGGAGATGACGATGAAAGCCATGATCGAATTTTATGACTATCGGTCGCTCAGCGCGCCGGAGCGCGCAGCGGTGCGGGCGCAGCTCATCAAGCGGGCCCACTTGGAACGGGCTGAGTTCATCCGGACGCAGATGCGTGCGTTGTTCGGATCGCTGGATCGCTTGGTCGAGATGGTGCTGAGGGCTGTTTTCGCACCCAAGGTTCGGGTGCCGCCTTCACGTCGCGCTTAGAAATTCCCGCATCGCCTTGGTGAACAATGCCGGCTGATCCATGTTGGAAATATGCCCGGCGCCGGGAAGCTCGATGTATTTCGACGCGGGGAACTCCTGCTGCATCAGCCGCATGGTCGCGGCGTTGTGGCCATCCTTTTCGCCGCACATGTAAAGCATGGGCCGCTGCACGCCGCGCATGCCGGGTCTGAAGTCATGGTTCGCTAGAGCCGCCGAGCCGCCGACGAAACCGTTGACCGGCGTGTTCATTATCATTTTCCGCAATTTGTCGAGATGGGGCGGATTGGCCTTCACGGTCTCGGGTGGAAACCAGCGCGCGATCGTCGATTCGAGTTGCGCCTGCATGCCACCTTTTTGCGCGCTGGCGATACGCTCCTCCCATTGCGCGGCGGTCGTGGGGGTCGATTGGCCGGGCGTGTCGCAGATGATGAGGCGATCGAAGCGGTCGGGATGCCTTCGCACCGCGCCCATGCCGGTGGCGCCGCCCATGGATATGCCGCACCAATGCGTGCGCTTCACCCCGAGCGCGTCCATCAAGGCAATAATGTCGTCGATCAGCAGATCGAAAGTGTAGCGGCCCGCCGGCGCATCGGACTGGCCATGGCCGCGCTGATCATAGCGCAGCACCCGGTAGCGATCCCGCAATTGCTCCGCCTGCTCGTCCCACATGTGCAGGTCGGTTGCGAGCGAGTTCGAAAGGACGAGCCAGGGCGCACCCTCGCGTCCGTCGAGCTGGCAGTTGAAGGTGATGCCGTTGGCCTTGATTTTCATGTCAGGCCTTCTGTTCCTCGAACGTCTCGCGGAATTCGTGCGCCGGATAGACGCCCAGAATCCGCAGCTCTTTCGAGAAGAACGATAGTTCTTCGAGCGCGAACACCAGCCCGCGGTCGTCGGGATGGCCCTCGACATCGGCGTAGAATTGCGTGGCGAAGAAATTGCCCTCGATCATGTAGCTTTCGAGCTTGGTCATGTTGATGCCATTGGTGGCAAACCCGCCCAGTGCCTTGTAGAGCGCCGCCGGCACGTTCTTCACGCGGAACAAGAAAGTGGTGATGACCTTGCCTTTGCCGCGGGGTGCCCATTTCTTCTCGCGCGACAGCACGATGAAGCGCGTGGTGTTGTGCGCCTCGTCCTCGATGTCCTCGGCGAGGATATCGAGTCCGTAGATTTCGGCAGCAAGACGAGTGGCGATGGCGGCGCGGGTCTTGTCGCCGGCCTCCGCAATCTCGCGCGCCGAGCCTGCGGTATCGGCCGCAACCACAGCCTTGATGCCGAGCTTGCGGATCGCCTTGCGGCACTGGCCGAGCGCATGGACGTGACTTTCGACCGTCTTGATGCCTTTGAGCGTCGCGCCCCTCGGCGCCATCAGCTGATGACGCACCGGCATGAAGTGTTCGGCCACGATGTGGACATTCGCGCTCGGCATCAGGTGATGGATGTCGGCGACGCGGCCGGCGACCGAGTTCTCGATGGGAATCATGGCGAGGTCGGCACTGCCGTCGTTGATGGCCGTGAAGGCATCCTCGAAAGTCGGGCAGGCTACAGCCTCGGCATCCGGATAGGCCTCGCGGATCGCCAGGTGCGAATTGGCCCCCGGCTCTCCTTGGAACGCGATTTTTTGCTTGCTCATGGCCCGTTCGTTTCGCTTAAGCGCTACCGTGGAGTCAATGCTTGCCTTGTCTGAACATGGTCTGTTTCGAAACCGGTTCCCGCTTTCGGGATCAGGCTTTCAGCATCGCGCGCGCGATTTCCAGATCCTCCGGCGTATCGACGCCGAGCGGGACGGTGTCGACGATGGTGACATCGATGCGCATGCCGGCCTCGAGCGCGCGCAATTGTTCGAGCTTCTCGCGTTTCTCGAGCGGCGAGGGCGGCAAAGCGACGAAGCGCGCGAGCGCGGCGCGGCGGTAGGCATAAAGCCCGATGTGATGGTAGAGCGGGCCGTCACCGGCCGGAGCGGTCGCGCGGGTGAAATAGAGCGCGCGCAGGCGGCCGGGCGCAACGGGCGAGCCCACCACCTTGACGACGTTTGGATTGCTGCGCTCGTCGGGCTTTTTGATTTCGGCGGCGAGCGTCGCGATATCGACGGCGGGATCTTTCAGCGGTCCGAGCGCGGCCTTCAAATCTTTGGGCGCAAGCGTCGGCAGATCGCCTTGGACATTGACGATGATTTTAGCGCGGGCATTGGGATCGACGATGCCGAGCGCCTCGAAAATCCGGTCGGAGCCGGAGACGTGGTCGGTGCGGGTCATGATGGCGCGGCCGCCGGCTTTTTCCACCGCCGCAGCGATCACGTCGGTATCGGTCGCCACGACGACCGGACCGAGGTCCGCGGCTTCGGCATGGCGAAGGACGTGCACAATCATCGGTTGGCCGGCGATGTCGAGAAGCGGCTTGCCGGGTAGCCTGGTGGCAGCCATACGGGCGGGTATGAGGATCAGGACATCATCGGCCATCGCGGACTCTCAAAGCCGCCCCGTTCCGGCGTTGGAGGAATGTCGCAGGGTGTGCTTATACGGGTTGCCAGGGGCGAGGCAAACCGGGTATGTGTCCGCCATCACTCAAGGCCCTTCACGGGCCTTTTCCGTGCCGCGTTTAAATCCAACGGGAGCCGATTGGCGATGGATTCATTCGAGATGAACAAAATTCTGGGGGCGATCCTCGGAACCTGTCTCGTGCTGCTGTCGCTCAATATCACCGCGGGCGCGCTGTTCTCTCCGCACAAGCCGGAGAAACCCGGCTACGTCATCGAAGTTCCCGAACATCCGACCGAGGAGGCCGCCAAACCAAACCAGCCGGAGGTTCCGATCGAGACGCTGCTCGCCAGTGCTGACGTCAAGCGCGGCGAGACCGCTGCCAAGAAATGTCTCGCCTGCCACAGCTTCCAGAAGAATGGTCCGAATCTGGTCGGCCCGAACCTGTGGGGCGTGGTCAATCGCCCGAAACATTCGGTTGAGAAATTCAACTATACGTCGGCGATGAAAGCCCAGAGCGGCAATTGGTCGATCGATCAGCTCAATGTCTATCTGAAGAATCCGAAGGGCATGGTGCCGGGCACGGCGATGAACTTCCCGGGCATTCCGAAGGACAGCGAACGGGCCGACGTGATCGACTACCTCAATTCGCTTTCCGACAATCCGGCACCGCTGCCGAAGGCGGCTGCTGCACCGGCGCCAACAGCAGCTGCGCCGGCACCGGCCGCCGCGCCAAAATCGCCGGCACCCGCACCAGCGCCAACCGCTCCGGCTCCCAAGCCGAACTGAACCGATGTGGCGACGCCTTAAGGCGTGCGACGGACATTGCGGGCAGCTCTCGGTCAGGTGCAGACGGACGCACGCAGATTTGTAGCATGAGGCAGCCCGCAGGGTGGCGCAGCCTCCTAATTCCGACATAATCCAACCCTGAAAAGCGGTTCCGGGACGGGCCAAAAGATGGAGCCATCCGTGCACCTCAGTCGCCGCGCTGTCGTTCAATATATTACGAGCCTGCTGGCGGTGATTTCGTTGCCCGGATTCATCGTGCAGCGTTCCGCGCGCGCGCAGGTGACGCAAGCGCCGAGCACGGAGAAGGCATGGCGGCATGGGCTGTCGCTGTTCGGCGATCTCAAGTACCCGGCTGGGTTCAAGCAATTCGATTACGTCAACGCGAATGCGCCCAAGGCCGGCGTCGCGCGACAGATCGCGTTCGGTACGTTCGACAATTTCAACCTCGTCATTGCCGGCGTGAAAGGATCGGTGGCGTTCGGCATCGATTATCTGTTCGACACGCTTCTGGTGCCGTCGCTCGATGAGGTGTCGACCGAATATGGCCTCTTGGCCGAGGCTGTGAGCTATCCGCCCGATTATTCATCGGTGACCTATCGCCTGCGCGCCGAAGCAAAGTGGCATGACGGCAAGCCGGTGACGCCCGACGACGTGGTTTTTTCGTTCGATGCGTTCAAGAAATCGAGCCCGTTCCATGCCGCCTATTACCGCCACGTAACGAAGGCGGAGAAGAGCGGCGAGCGCGACATCACCTTTACCTTCGATCAGGCGGGGAACCACGAACTGCCGCAGATCGTCGGACAGCTCAACGTGCTGCCCAAGCACTGGTGGGAGGGGGCCGACAAGAACGGCAAAAAGCGCGACATCACGAGCACGTCGCTCGAGCCGCCGCTGGGTAACGGCGGCTACCGCATCAAGGAATTCGCAGCCGGCCGCACAATCGTGTACGAGCGCGTGCCCGACTACTGGGGCAGGAATCTCAACGTCAATATCGGCCGCGACAATTTCAACGAGCTGCGGTTCGAATATTTCCGCGACCCGACTGTCGCGCTGGAAGCCTTCAAGGCCGACCAAGTTGATTGGCGCACGGAGAACAGCGCCAAGAGCTGGGCGACGGCCTACGATTTTCCTGCCGTGACCGATAAGCGCGTGATCCTTGAGGAGTTTCCCATTGCCAATTCGAGTTCCATGCAGGCCTTCGTGTTCAATATTCGCCGAGACAAATTCAAGGACCCGCGGGTGCGGCGCGCCTTCAACTTTGCGTTCAATTTCGAAGAGATGAACAAGCAGATATTCTTCAACCAGTACCGACGCATCGCCAGCTATTTTGACGGGACCGAGCTTGCCAGCTCCGGGCTGCCGGCGGGCAAGGAACTCGAGATTCTTGAGACGGTGAGCGACAAGGTGCCGCCGGAAGTGTTCACCACGGCCTATAGCAATCCGGTGGTGGATTCGCCGGACGCAATCCGCAATAACCTGCGCGAGGCCATTCGCTTGCTGCGCGAGGCCGGCTGGACCGTGCGCGAGACAAATCCGCCGGGGTTTTTCGAACGCATGAAGAATCTGGTGGGGCTTGGTCGCGCCAGCACCCAACGCGTGCTGCGGGGGCCAACGGGCGAGCCGATGAGCGTGGAGTTTCTGGTCGAAGACCCGAATTCCGAGCGGTTCGTGTTGTTCTACAAGTCATCGCTCGAACGGCTCGGCATGGAGGTAACGGTTCGCACCGTGGATGTGGCACAATACGAAAACCGATTGAGACAATGGGATTTCGACGTCATCGTCGCGTCATGGCCGGAATCGCTGTCGCCGGGCAACGAGCAGCGCGATTTCTGGAGCTCGGAGGCGGCCGACACCAGGGGCTCGCGCAATCTCATCGGCATAAAAAATCCCGCGGTGGACGAACTGATCAAGCGCGTGATCTATGCCAAGGATCGCGATGAGCTTGTCGCCGCGACGAAGGCCCTCGACCGGGTCCTGCTGTGGAACCATTACGTGGTGCCGCAATGGACATACGGCAAAGTGCGCACGGCACGCTGGGATCGATTCGGGCGACCAACTAACCTTCCCAAATATGGCCGCTCCGCATTCCCGACCGTCTGGTGGTGGGATGCGGACAAGGCCGCCAAGGTCGGGTCGCGGCAGTGATCTCTCGGCGCCGCGCGCTCGTCGTGACGGCCGGAGCATTGGCGGCGGTCGGATTGCCGCGCTGGCAAAGCTTCGCAGCGGCCGCGCCGGCTGCCGACGAAGCCGAGCGGCACGGCATGTCGGGTTTCGGCGATCTGAAGTACCCGGCCGATTTTGCGCATTTCGATTATGTGGAACCGTTGGCGCCGAAGGGCGGGATTTTTTCACAGATCGGCGCAACGCGACAATACAATCAGAATTTTTTCACGTTCAATTCGCTCAACAGCTACATCCTGAAAGGCGAAGCCGCGCTCGGCATGGAGCTGACGTTCGCGACGCTGATGGCGCGCGCGGGGGATGAGCCCGACGCCATGTATGGGCTCACGGCGCGGTCCGTGAAAATTTCCGCGGACGGACTGACTTACTGGTTCATGCTGCGGCCGACCGCGCGGTTTCACGACGGCAGCAAAATTACCGCGCAGGATGTCGCTTTCTCGCTCACGATGCTCAAAGACAAAGGCCATCCGATCATCACGCAATTCCTGCGCGACTTTGCCGGTGCGGAAGCGGTCGACGAGGCGACCGTGGTTTGCCGTTTCACGCCGAAGCGCGCGCGCGACGTGCCACTGTTCGTCGCCGGATTGCCGATCTTTTCGAGCGCCTATTATACCTCGCGGCCGTTTGATGAATCGACGCTCGATGTCCCGCTCGGGGGCGGCGCCTACCGGGTCGGGCGCTTCGAAACCGGACGCTATATCGAATACGAGCGGGTGAAGGACTGGTGGGGCGCGACCCTGCCGGTTTCGCGCGGACAGTTTAATTTCGATATCGTGCGGTTCGAATTTTATCGCGACCGCGATGTCGCCTTCGAGGGGTTCACCGCGAAGAACTATCTGTTCCGCGAGGAGTTCACCTCGCGCATCTGGGCGACACGCTACGACTTCCCGGCGCTGCGCGACGGCAGAGTCAAACGCGATGTCCTGCCTGACGATACGCCTTCCGGTGCGCAGGGCTGGTTCATCAACACGCGACGGCCGAAGTTCAAGGATTCACGCCTGCGTGAGGCGCTGATCTGCGCGTTCGACTTCGAGTGGACCAATAAGGCGATCATGTACGATTCCTACCAGCGCACGCAGTCGGTGTTTCAGAATTCCGACCTGATGGCGGCCGGGCCGCCGAGCGCGGACGAGCTTGCCTTGCTCGAGCCGTTCCGCGGCAAGGTGCCGGACGAGGTGTTCGGCGAGCCGTTCGTGCCGCCGGTATCGGACGGATCGGGGGCGGATCGCGTACTGCTGCGCAAGGCGGTGCTGCTCCTGCGGGAGGCCGGCTACACCGTGCGTGACGAGGTGGATCCGGAGCATGTGCCCGGCGTGCTCGACCGGATTTGGATCAAGCTCGGGCTAAAGCGCGAGATCACCAAGAAAGTTCTACGCGACAGCAAGGGCCAGCCGCTCACGATCGAATTTCTGATCGACGAGCCGAGCTTTCAGCCGCACCACATGCCATTCATCAAGAACCTTGCCACGCTCGGGATCGAAGCAAGCTTGCGAATCGTTGAAGCCGTGCAATACCAAAAGCGGATGGATGAATTCGACTTCGATATCGCGATCCAGCGCTTTGGCTTTTCCACCACGCCCGGCGATGCGCTGCGCTCCTATTTTTCATCGCAGGCTGCCACGGTGATCGGTTCGCAAAATCTCGCCGGCATTGCCGATCCGGCGATTGACGCCATGATCGATCGGATCATCGCCGCCGACAGCCGGCCCGCGCTGGTTACCGCCTGTCGCGCGCTTGATCGGCTGATCCGCGCGGGCCGCTATTGGATTCCGCACTGGTACAAAGCGTCGCACTGGGTGGCCTATTGGGATGTGTTCGATCGGCCGCCGCGGAAGCCGAAATATTCGCGTGGCGTGTTGGAAACCTGGTGGTACGATCCGGGCAAGGCGGCAAAATTGGAGCAAAAGGGCTAGTATCGATCGCGTTGGCTTTGGGCCGACCGCGCTGCCGCCGCATTTTCGCAATAGCGAAAGAACGCTTAGACCACCAAGGACCATGGCCGCCTATATCATTCGCCGCCTGCTGCTTCTGATCCCGACCATCTTCGGGATCATGCTGATCTCGTTTGCGGTCGTGCAGTTCGCGCCGGGCGGGCCGGTCGAGCGGATCCTTGCGCTGATGCAGGGCTCCTCCACCGGTGCAGAATCGCGCGTTCCGGGATCGCAGGCCGGAGACTTCACGCCGCAATCGCAATTGCCGGGCGCCGGACAGACGAATTCACTGTCATCCAAGTATCGCGGTGCGCAAGGGCTCGATGAGGCTTTTCTCAAGAGCCTGGAAAAGATGTTCGACCTGGATCAGCCAGCCCCGGTTCGATTCTATCGGATGATGTTGCGCTATCTGCGGTTCGATTTCGGCAAGAGTTATTTCCGCGACGTCAGCGTGATTCAACTGGTGAAAGAGAAACTGCCGGTGTCGATCTCGCTTGGGCTTTGGATCACGGTGCTGACCTATCTGATTTCGATCCCGCTCGGAATCCGCAAGGCCGTGCGGGACGGCTCGCGTTTCGACGTGTGGACCTCGAGCGTCGTCATCATCGGTTATGCGATTCCGGGTTTCATGTTCGGGTTGTTGCTGATCATTCTGTTTGCCGGCGGCTCCTACTTCGACATATTTCCATTGCGCGGCCTGACCTCCGACAATTGGGCGCAGCTGCCGTGGTGGCATAAGATTCTCGACTATCTGTGGCACCTGCCGCTGCCGATCACCGCGATGGGCGTGGGTGCGTTCGCCACCATGACGCTGTTCACCAAAAACTCGTTCCTCGACGAAATCCGCAAGCAGTATGTGCTGACCGCGCGCGCCAAGGGATGCAGCGAGCGGCGCACGCTCTACGGCCACGTGTTCCGCAACGCCATGCTGATCGTGATTGCGGGTTTCCCGTCCGCCTTCATCAGCGCGTTTTTCACCGGTGCGTTTCTGATCGAATATATCTTCTCGCTCGATGGGCTGGGGCTGCTCAGCTTCGAGGCGGTGTTCAATCGCGACTATCCCGTGGTGTTCGCGAACCTCTACATATTCGCACTGCTCGGCCTTGTGGTGAAACTTGTCTCCGACCTCACCTACATGTGGATCGATCCGCGGATCGATTTTGAGACGCGGGAGGTCTAGCGGTGGATGCGCGAACCGCGGAGAAGATGACGAAACCGGTCGAGCCGGTGGAGGCCGTTCCGCTCGGGCCGGAAAAGCAGTGGCGGTTTTATCTCTCGCAGATCAACCGCCGGCGCTGGCGGAATTTCAGATCAAACCACCGCGGCTTTGTTTCGTTCTGGCTTTTTCTGATTCTGTTTCTTGTTTCGCTGTTCGCGGAATTCATCGCCAATGATCGACCGTTTCTGGTCAAATACGACGGCAGCTTTTATTTTCCCGTGTTCGTGCAATACGAGGAAACGACGTTCGGCGGCGAGTTCGAGACCAAAGCCGACTATCGCGATCCGTATTTGCAAAAATTGATTGCCGAGAAAGACGGCTACATGGTGTGGCCGCTGATTCGCTATTCCTACGACACGCACAACCTCGACTTGCCGACGCCGGCGCCGTCAAAGCCGACCTGGCTGTTGAGCGAAAAGGAATGCGCGGCGGTGGTCAAACGCAAGGGTCTCTCCGGCTGCCGCGATCTCGAATACAACTGGCTCGGCACCGATGACCAGGGCCGCGATGTGGTGGCGCGGCTGATCTACGGGTTTCGCATCTCGATATTGTTCGGCTTGACGCTGACCGTGGTTTCTTCGGTGATCGGCGTGGTCGTCGGGGCGGTGCAGGGCTTTTTCGGCGGCTGGACCGATTTGCTGTTTCAGCGCTTCATTGAAATCTGGACCTCGGTGCCGCAGCTCTATCTGCTCCTGATCATCTCGTCGGTGCTGGTGCCGGGATTCTTCGTCCTGCTTGGGATTCTGATGCTGTTTTCCTGGGTCTCCCTGGAGGGATTGGTGCGCGCCGAATTCCTGCGCGCGCGCAATTTCGAATATATCCGCGCGGCGCGCGCACTCGGCGTGTCGAACCGCGTCATCATGTTCCGCCATCTGCTGCCGAACGCCATGGTGGCGACGTTGACGTTCCTGCCGTTCATCCTGTCATCGTCGGTGACGGCGCTGACCGCGCTCGATTTCCTCGGGCTCGGCCTGCCGCCGGGATCACCGTCGCTCGGCGAATTGCTGGCGCAGGGCAAGGCCAATATCCAGGCGCCGTGGCTCGGGCTTGCCGGATTCTTCAGCGTGGCGGTCATGCTTTCGCTGCTGATCTTCATCGGCGAAGCGGTGCGTGACGCCTTCGACCCGCGAAAAATATTCACGTGAGCGCCATGGACGCGACGACGCCTCCTCTGCTGTCCGTGCGCGATCTGTCGGTCGCCTTTGGTCACGGCCAACAGCGCATGCTCGCGGTCAACCGCATCTCGTTCGACATACAAAAGGGCGAAACGGTCGCGCTGGTAGGCGAGTCCGGATCGGGCAAGTCGGTGACGGCGCTTTCGGTGCTGAAGCTGCTGCCGTATCCGGCGGCTAGCCATCCGTCCGGTGCGATCCTGTTTGACGGACGCGATCTGTTGCCGTTGCAGGAGCGCGGCATCCGCGAGGTCCGCGGCAACGACATCACCATCATTTTCCAGGAGCCGATGACGTCGCTCAATCCGCTGCACACGATCGAGCGACAGATCGGCGAAATCCTGATGCTGCATCGCCCGATGACCGCCATGCAGGCGCGGGCGCGGACGCTTGAACTGCTCGGTCAGGTCGGGATTCCGGACCCCGAACATCGGCTCAAAAGCTACCCGCACCAACTCTCCGGCGGCCAACGGCAGCGGGTAATGATCGCCATGGCGCTCGCCAACGAGCCGGATCTGCTGATCGCGGACGAGCCGACCACCGCACTCGACGTCACGGTGCAGGCGCAAATCTTGAACTTGCTGAAGGAAATGCAGCGTCGGTTCGGCATGGCGGTGCTTTTCATCACCCATGATCTCGGCATCGTGCGCAAGATCGCCGACCGCGTGTGCATCATGAAAATGGGCGAGATCGTGGAGCAGGGAACGGTCGAACGCATCTTCACCGCGCCGGAGCATCCGTACACGCGCGCATTGCTTGCGGCCGAGCCGAAGGGCGAGCCGGCGCCGCGCCATCCGAGCGCGCCGGTGATGATGGAGACGCGCGATCTCAAGGTCTGGTTCCCGATCAAGCGCGGCTTGCTGCGCAGGACCGTCGGTCACATCAAGGCCGTCGACGGAGTCAGCATCGCGCTGCGCCGCGGCGAGACGCTCGGGGTGGTCGGAGAATCCGGATCGGGCAAGACAACGCTCGGGCTTGCGATCTTGCGGCTCGTTTCCGCGGATGGGCCGGTGGTGTTCATGGGCCAGCCGTTGAACGGGCTGAGATTCAAGGACATGCGGCCGTTCCGCCGCCACATGCAGGTGGTGTTTCAGGATCCTTACGGCTCGCTGTCGCCGCGCATGTCGATCCACGACCTCGTGGCGGAGGGATTGACGGTTCATCATCCGAAGATGACCGAAAAGGAAAGGGACGCGCGCGTGGTCACGGCGTTGCGCGACGTGGGCATCGATCCGGAAACGCGTTACCGCTATCCGCACGAGTTCTCCGGCGGTCAGCGCCAGCGCATTGCGGTCGCGCGCGCGATTGTGCTCGAGCCGAACTTTCTCGTGCTCGATGAACCGACGAGCGCGCTTGACATGCTGATCCAGGCGCAGATCGTCGACCTGCTGCGGGATCTGCAACGGCGCCATGACCTGACGTATCTTTTCATCTCGCATGACCTGAAGGTCGTCGCCGCCTTGGCGAGCCAGCTCATCGTCATGCGGCACGGCAAGGTGGTGGAGGCGGGCGACGCCGCGGACGTCTTCAAGGCGCCGAAGAGCGAGTATACGCGGGCGCTGTTCGCCGCGGCCTTCAATCTCGACACCGCCCCGCTCGATGCAACGGCGCAGTAGCAAGAGCTAGCGACCGAGGCGGCGCACGTTCGTCACCGGGGTGCCATCTTTACCGAATCGCGCGATCGTCACCTGGATCGCTTCAACCGCGACCGCCATGTGGAAGCCGTTGGCGTGAAGGAAGTGCGCCTCGTCGCGTACAATCGCCACGTGGTTTTTCCAGAATACGAGATCGCCACGCTTGAGGTTTGAATAGTCGGGGTCCGGATCGAGTGGCCGGCCAAGCACGGCCTCCTGCATGGAGCTGTCGCGCGGACAGGCGATGCCGCAGGCGGCGAGCGAAACCTGCACGAGGGCGGAACAGTCGAGACCGAGACTGGTCTTGCCACCCCAGAGATAGGGCACGCCGACGAAGCGCTCAGCTACGGCGACGAAATCCTCCTCCGCCTCATTGAGCGGAGCGAGGTGGACCAGGGGAACAAATCCGCCGTTGGCGGTCACCGCAAAGCGGCCTTCGGTGCGCACGATGGCGAGCGTCGCGCCGAGCGAAAGCATTTCGACGGTCGGAACCTTGATCGAGGGACCGACCAGCACCGGCGCGCGCAAGGTGGCGACACGGTGTGTCGGCGCAGGACCGGGAGCGACAAGAGCATTCGAGGGCAGCCAGCCGACATAACGGTCGCTTTCGAGCTGGCCCCAGGACCAGCCTTCGTCGGTCGTTTCGTAAATCGTTACACGCTCGCCTTTGAGGGCTTCGGTGTCGAGCGATGCGTCAGGCGCGGGCTCGCGCCGCACCGGCGCCTGGGCGTCGAACACTTCGCGGATTTCGCCTTGGACGTAGCGTAAGGCCGGAATTTGGCCTTGCAGGAAGCTCGCCGCGAGATCAGGACGGGCCGGCGTGATGCGAGGATCGAAGTTCGCTTTCTCGTTCACCGCGGCAGCTCCTTGGCCTTGGCGACCAGTAGATCACCGAGCCGTTCCACGTGCAGCGCGCCTTTGACGGTGCGCTGGACTACCACGCTGCGCCGATCGCGCTCGTCGCGCCGGCGGGAGACCAGGTCGAGCTTGCCCATGGTGTCGAGCGCGCGGGTGATCACGGGCGTCCTCACGCCGAGCTTTGCCGCGAGACCGCGCACCGTGTGCGGCGGCGGTTCGAGATAGATGGTGAAAAGCACGTCAAGCTGGCGCGGCGAAAGGTCCGGCTCGCCGTCGGTGACCAGCGCGTGCGACAACTCGTGCAGCAACCGCAATGCCTGAGATGGGCGGATTTCGACAGCCATGCGCGCGATGTCAAAAATTGTTTCGGAGCCGTATTATTTCTTTAGCGTGCGATATCCGCAAGCGACAGCTTGCGATTTATCCGTAGCGTCGGCAAAGCAGTGCATAAAGCGCGCGGGCGGCCTGGCATTCGCCGCCTTCCGGCCGGCCCGGCTTCGAGGTCGGGTTCCAGGCGTAGATGTCGAAATGCAGCCAGGTCTTGGCGGTGACGAAACGCTTGAGAAACAGCGCGCAGATGATCGAGCCTGCGAACGGGCCGTTCGATACGTTGTTGAGATCGGCGACCTTGGACTCCAGCAGCGAATCGTAGCGCCGCCAGAGCGGCAAGCGCCAGACCGGATCGTTTTCGCGCTGTGCGTTCTGGACAACTTCGTCGGCGAGCGCGTCGTCATCGGTATAAAACGGCGGCAGATCCGGTCCGAGCGCAACGCGCGCGGCGCCGGTCAACGTGCCCAGGTCGATCAGAAGCTCCGGCTTTTCTTCGCAGGCGAGCGCCAGCGCGTCGGCGAGAATGAGGCGGCCCTCGGCGTCGGTGTTGCCGATCTCGACGCTGAGGCCCTTGCGCGAGGGGTAAACATCGAGTGGCCGGAAGGCCGAGCCGGAGATCGCATTCTCCACTGCCGGAATCAGCACGCGCAGCGAAACCTTGAGCTTGCGGTCCATCACCATATGCGCCAGCGCGAGTACGGTCGCGGCGCCGCCCATATCCTTCTTCATCAGCCGCATGCCGCTCTCGGGCTTGATGTCGAGGCCGCCGGTGTCGAAGCACACGCCCTTGCCGACCAGGGTGACCTTCGGGTGGCTTGCATCGCCCCAGCACAGCTCGATCAGGCGCGGCAGGCGCGCGGCGGCGCGGCCGACCGCGTGGATGAGCGGAAAATTTTCTGCCAGTAGTTCGTCGCCGACGATAGCATGCGTTTTTGCGCCGTGCTGCTTGGCGAGAGCGCGGGCAGCATCCTCCAATTCGGCCGGGCCCATGTCGTTCGAGGGCGTGTTGATGAGATCGCGGGCGAGCGTGATGCCTTCGACGACGCGGCTGAGCTCGGCCCCGTCGACGCCATCGGGCAGCACGAGCTTGAGCGGTTTGTCATCGGTCTTGCGATAGCGGCCGAAACGATAGGTACCGAGCGCAAAGGCGAGCGCGGCGAGACGGCTGTCGTGCGGCGCATTGGCGAAACGATAAGTCCCGGCCGGCAGCAGTTCGGCAAGCCTGCCAGGAAGGAATGGGTCGTCGTTGTCTGTGCCCAGCCCAAACAGCGCGCCGGCCTTCTGCTCTGCCGGCAGGATCAAGTGCCGGCCGGCCTTGGGCTCGAAAGCCGCCGCCGCCACAAAGGAACGTGTTTGGGCATCTAGCGCGGCAAGGGTCTTCGGAAAACTTTCAGGCGTGACAAACCAGATCGGCTGGGCGGCCTGACCGGGCGCGGCGAAGACTGGATGCATGGAGGTTTATCCGCGACTGCAGGCCATGCTGCTATCACGCCATCCAGCGCCGGTGAAGCTGCCAACGGGGCGTCGGGCGCGAGTTCCCGGGGCCGGCCGGTTAACTTCTCGTTAAAGTTAACAGTTTATTGCTCGCCACTGCCGGCCGCGATGGACCGGCCAAGTTTTGAGTGGCAAGCCATGCGGAATCATTCCCTCTACGCGCGTCTCATCGCCTCAGTGGGGGCCGTTGCCCTCGCGCTGGCGATTGCCGGCTGCGCCAGCGAGCCGGAGAAGGAAACCACGGGCTCGGTTGCGAGCGCGACGCCGCGGACCCAGGCCGAGTGGCGAAAGGAAGCCGAAACGCTGGGCGAACGCTACAGGGCCGATCCGCACAATGCCGAAGTGGCGATACAATACGCACAGGCCTTGCGCGGTATCGGGCAACGCGCTCAGGCGGTGGCGGTGCTCGAACAGGCTTCGATCCAGAATCCCGGCAACATGCCGATCCTCGGCGCCTATGGTCGGGCACTCGCCGACGTCGGGCGCAACGAGCAGGCGCTCGACGTGCTCAATCGCGCCCATACGCCGGAGCAGCCCGATTGGCGCATCCTCTCGGTGCAAGGGGCCGTGCTCGACCAGATGGGGCGGCACGAGGAAGCCCAGGCGCACTATTCGAGCGCGCTCAGGATCGTGCCGAACGAGCCCTCGGTGCTGTCCAATCTTGGCCTCTCCTACGCGCTCTCCAAGGATCTTCCCAAGGCCGAGGCAACGCTGCGGCTCGCCGCGGCGCAGCCGGGCGCCGAACCGAAGGTGAGGCAGAATCTGGCGCTGGTGGTCGGGTTGCAGGGCCGCTTTGCGGAAGCCGAAACAATCGCCCGCGGCGACCTGTCGCCCGAAGAAGCTGCGGCCAATGTCGCCTACCTCAGGCAGATGCTGCTGCAGCAAAAGGACTGGAAGAAGGAGGCGCGCCCTGCTCCGCTAGCGCGCGATCGTTCGAAGACGAAACAGGTTTCAGTCGACTGAAATGCGATTTGCGCTTTCAGGCGCAAATCCCGCGCAAGCTTGGATTACCGCATGGATGGCGAGTTCCGGAGCCGATCGTTCGGGTTCGGGCGTGTCGGCTGCTGCGCCGGACGCTGCGGCGGCTGAACCTGCTGCTTTTGCTGCTGGTCTTCCTGGGTCGCCATGACGCGGATCGCGGCGGGACCGAGAATCACGATGAACAGCACCGGAAGAAAAAACAGGATCATCGGCACCGTCAGCTTTGGCGGCAGACCGGCGGCCTTCTTCTCGGCTTCGGTCATGCGCATGTCGCGGTTCTCCTGCGCCAGCACGCGCAAGGTCTGGGCGAGAGAGGTGCCGTAGCGCTCGGCCTGCTGCAGCGCGATGCAGACCGCCTTGACGCCGTCGATGTCGGTGCGCTTGGCGAGGTTTTCGTAGGCCTGACGGCGATCCTGCAGAAAGGACAGTTCGGCGGTGGTCAGCGTGAGCTCCTCGGCGAGCGCGATCGATTGCGAGCCAATCTCCTGGCTCACGCGCTTGAATGCGGCTTCAATCGACATGCCGGATTCCACGCAAATCAGCAGCAGGTCGAGCGCGTCGGGAAATGCGCGGCGAATTGAAAGCTGCCGCTTGGTGATTTTATTTTTCAGCATCAAGAGCGGAAGCTGCAAGCCAAGGTAAGCGGCGAACACGCAGATGCTGATCTTGATCGGTAGTGGCTGATCCCATTCCAGCACGACGAAGAGATAAAATGCGGCCACCAGCAGGGTGATGATCGGGGTGATCAGGCGAAAGAAAAGGAACGTGATATAGGGCGCCTGGCCGCGATAGCCAGCCTGCACGAGCTTATCGCGGACTTCTTCCTGCGCCAGCCATTTGGTCAGATTGAAGCGCTCGACGACGGTCTTGACGTATTGCTTGGGCGATTGCCGCAGCGTGACTTTTTCGCCGCGCGCCATGCGCTCGCGCTCGCGTTGGCGGATTTTTTCGCGCTCGTATGCCACCGCCTTCATGCGCCGGCCGAGCGAATCGGTCGACAGCAAAGGCATGGCCAACGTCAGCACCGTCGCCATGGCCGCCACGCTCGCGAAGGCCACGATCAGAAACTGCCGATCGTTCATGTGCTCGATGATGAACTCAAGCATCGCGTATCCGTTCAGAAATCGAAGTTGATCATTTTACGCATGACCATCACGCCCATGAACATCCAGATCGCACTGGCCGCCAGCATGAGCTTGCCGAGCGACGTCGTCCAAAGCAACTCGATGTAATCCGGACTGGTGAGCCAAACGAGCGTCATGACCGCGACCGGCAATGCTGCGATGATGGAGGCTGAAGCCTTGGCTTCCATCGACACCGCCTTGATCTTGGCCTGCATCTTTTTGCGATCACGCAACACGCGCGAAAGGTTGCCAAGCGCTTCGGAGAGATTGCCGCCAGCCTTCTGCTGAATCGAAACGACAATGCTGAAGAAATTGGCTTCGGGCAGCGGGATGCGCTCATAAAGCTTCGCGCAGGCCTCACCGAGCGGCATGCCGACGGCTTGCGTCTCGACGATGGAACGAAACTCGCTTTTCACCGGCTCCGCCGCTTCGGCCGCGATGACCTTGAGGCAGTCACCCAGCGGCAAACCGGTCTTGATGCCGCGTACGATGACGTCGACCGCGTCGGGAAACGCGTTGAGGAAATTGTTCTCGCGGCGCTTTTTCAGGAACTTGAGCATCCAAATCGGCACACCCACGGTGGCGGCAAAGGCGATCCCGAGCGCCGGCAGCAACCCGGCATCAAGGAAGAGCCCGCCCATGAATGCGACGAAACCGAACATCCCCGCGGTGATCATGAACCGCTGCTTCGACCATTCGAGCCCGGCTTGGTCGAGCCGGGTCGCAAGCGACACTTTCTTCGAGTTCTTCTGCCGGACCTCGAGTTCCTTGAGCGTTTCTTCGACCTGATCGCGACGAGATTTCTGGCCGATGCGCGCGGCGCTTTTACGGGCGACCGGTTCGGCTTTTGCCACGCTCTCCCGGCGCTTTTCGGCTTGGCGTTCGCCGGACAAGTGCGGATAGATGAATACCCAGGCGACGCCGCCCATTGCGATCGTCACGAGGGCGAACAGGAAAATTGCTTGCGACCCGAAAACCACGATGACCTTACGATTTATCCAAGGCGCTCGGCTTGTCCGAGGCGTCGAGGGCGGCGGCCAGTCGCTTCTCTTCGCCGTAGTAACGCGCGCGATCCCAGAACCGCGGACGTCCGATCCCGGTCGAGCGGTGCTGGCCGATCAGCTTGCCGTTGGCATCCTCACCGGTCATTTCATAGACGAAGAGGTCCTGGGTAATGATCACATCGCCTTCCATGCCGAGGACTTCGGAGATGTGCGTGATCTTGCGAGAGCCGTCGCGCAGGCGTGCCGCCTGCACCACCACGTCGACGGAGGCGCAGATCATTTCGCGAATGGTGCGCGAGGGCAGCGAATAGCCGCCCATGGTGATCATGGATTCGATACGGGAAAGCGCCTCGCGCGGTGAGTTGGCGTGGAGCGTTCCCATCGAGCCGTCGTGACCGGTGTTCATCGCCTGCAGCAGGTCGAAAGCCTCGGGTCCGCGCACTTCGCCGACGATGATGCGCTCCGGGCGCATGCGCAGGCAGTTTTTCACCAGATCACGCATGGTGACTTGGCCTTCGCCCTCAAGATTGGGCGGGCGGGTTTCAAGGCGGACAACGTGCGGCTGCTGCAATTGGAGCTCGGCGGCGTCCTCGCAGGTGATGATGCGCTCGTCGTCATCGATGTAGCGCGTCAGACAGTTGAGCAGCGTCGTCTTGCCCGAACCGGTGCCGCCGGAAACGATGGTGTTGACGCGGCTGCGGCCAATGATCTTGAGAATTTCCCCGCCCTCAGGCGTGATCGTGCCGAAGCGGACGAGCTGCTCGAGGGTCAGTTTGTCGCGCTTGAATTTGCGGATGGTGAGGGCCGGGCCATCGAGCGCAAGCGGCGGGACAATGGCGTTGACGCGGGATCCGTCGGGCAGGCGCGCGTCGCAGATCGGCGAGGATTCGTCGACGCGGCGGCCGATCTGGCTGACGATACGCTGGCAGATATTGAGCAGCTGCTGATTGTCGCGGAAGCGGATGCCAGTCCTTTGAATCTTGCCGGCGACTTCGATGTAAACGGTGCCGGCGCTGTTGACCATGATGTCGGCGATGTCATCGCGCGCGAGCAGCGGCTCGAGGGGGCCGTAGCCGAGCACGTCGTTGCAGATGTCGTCGAGCAGCTCCTCTTGCTCGGAAATCGACATCACGATGTTCTTGATCGCAATGATCTCGTTGACAATGTCGCGGATTTCCTCGCGCGCGGACTCGGCGTCGAGGCGCGCAAGCTGAGAAAGGTCGATGGCCTCGATCAGCGCGCCGAAGATGGTGCCTTTGGTCTCGTAGTAGCTTTCGGAATGGCGTGTGTCCGTCGCGATGGGAGCGGGGGGTGGTGCAGGCGCCTCCGTAGCCGGACGGCGTTGCGCCGCGGGGGCGGACACGAGCGGCGCACCCAGGCCCGCGGACGGGAACGGCGCGCGTCCGGCATTGGTGGCCTGGATCGATCCGGGCGTGGGCGGCGGTGCTGCCTTTTGCGGTGCCGGCGGGAGAGGCGCCTTGAGGGCTTCCGAACTGCTACGCTTTCCGAACACGTGGCCTCCGCTCCGTTACTTCTGCCGCTTCAGCAATTTCTTGAGTACGGGGTGGAACAATCCGCCCTTCGATTTCTTGGATTCGGTGCGCCCGGTCATGAGTTGCGCAAGCTTGCGGAATGTCTCGGCCGTGCGGGCGCCGGCCGGTACCTCGGCGATCATCTGGCCGTTGTTGGCTGCGGTACCGAAGACCTGAGGCTCGAACGGAATGATTGCCACCGGCTGATCCTCGAGCGCATTGGCGAATTCGGCCGGCTTGATCTCGGGCCGCTTCGGCACACCCACTTGATTGAGGCAATAGAACGGACGGTGGTCGTTGACGCGAGCGGTGCGCAGGAAGTCGAACAGGTTTTTGGCGTTGCGCAAATTGGCGAGATCGGGCGTGGCGACGATCAAGATCTCGTCGGCACTGACCAGCGTGTGCCGGGTCCAATCATTCCATTGGTGCGGGACATCGAGCACGATGCAAGGCATCGAGATCCGCAAGGCGTCGTAGATCGCGTCGAAAGCCTCGGTTCCGAAGTCGTACGCGCGCTCCAGCGTCGCCGGGGCGGCCAACAGGCTGAGATGATCGGTGCATTTGGACAGCAGCCGGTCGACGAAGGCGTGATCGATGCGGTCGGGCGAGAAGACGGCGTCGGCGATGCCTTGCGGCGGATCCTGGTTGTAATCCAGGCCGGCCGTGCCGAAGGGCAGATCGAGATCGGTAATGACGGAATCGAGCGCGAGATCGTGCGCGATCGACCATCCGATGTTGTGCGCGATGGTGGATGCCCCGACGCCGCCTTTGGCGCCGACGACCGCTATCGTCCGGCCGACCGGCTTGGCATCTGTGGCGGCGAACAATCCGCTGATCGAGCGGACCATGTCGATCGGGCTGATGGGCGCTATCAGGTAGTCGCTCACGCCGCGCCGCACCAGTTCGCGATAGAGCACCACATCGTTGTGCTTGCCGATCACCACGACGCGCGTGCCGCTGTCGCATACTTCAGCCAGGCTATCGAGGCTGGCAATGATATCCTGGCCGTGGCTCTCGGTTTCCAGAATGATGACGTTGGGGGTCGGCGCGCTACGATAGGCTTCGGCGGCGGCCGTGAGACCGCCGAGCTGTATCTTCAGGTGCGCCTTGGCCATACGGCGGTCTTCGCCGGCGGCCTGGATGGCGGCGGCCGCCTCGACGGTCTCGCAAAACGCCTGGATGGATACGCGCGGGACCGGAGCAATATGCTCGTCGGAACCGACGGGCTCGGCTCCGGCCTCAACAGCAGTTTCGAGGGTCGAGTGGGCGTGATTGGTCATTATTTGCCGATATCGCTGATTGCGCCCTTGTTGGCATCCGGATAAGTCGTCGCGGAGCTTTCGCCCTTGCGGTACTTGTCGAGCACCGTGGTGCGGCGCGCCGTGTAGACTTGGCCTTCGCCGCGCGGTTGCACGAGGTCGGTCGGATTTTCAACCATGGAGGCAAGGTTGCGTCGTGTCGCGCAGCCGAAGTTCCAATAATCGATATTTTCGAAGTGGCTCGTATCGCTCGGACCGAGATCGTCCGGCCATTGGCCGCAGGGGCCAGCTTGCGCTGCGAGATGGGGATAATTGACGCGGACGACGGCAAGCCGGTAGCGCTCGGCGGGATAAGACTGAACTCGGATTGCGCTGTCGGGAACACCGGTGGCGCGGAGGATCGAGCGAACTTCGTTGACCGCGGCCGTGGCCGCGCCCGGATTGCGGGACGCCGTCGGCCGATCAATGACGAAGCGGCCGGTGCCGTCGTCGCGCCAGGTCTGCGCGAAGGCGACAACATCGGCGCGCTGGTCCGGGGTCAACGCGTTTTGCGCGCTGCCGACGAAAATCTGCAATGTGCGATCCTTCTCAACGAGCGAGATCGGATGGCGCTGGCGATAGTCGGACCAGATGGCTCCGGTATAATCTTTTTGATCAGTCTCGCAGGCGGCGAGCGCCGCGCCGAGGCTGACGATCATCAGAGCGCGCCGCGCATTCGCTGCGAGAGGCCGCATGGCGCCTGCGGGGTGATTGCGGTTCATCGATGATCTCCTCGTCGCAGGTTGTCCGGTCAATCCAGAATGAAGCCGTAGTTGCCGCGGTAGGTCTGGCGTGGGCCGACGTTTCCGCGAGTGCCATAGAGGCGGTTGAAGTTTCCGAGCAGGGTGGTGGCCTGATCGGAAGCGTCGGCAAAGCCGTCGTCAGGACGCGAGAGTTCCTTCTGCGAGACCGCGCGTACGACATAGGGCGTTACCAGCACCATCAATTCGGTCGCGTGGTTCTGGAAGTCGCGGCTCTTGAACAGGGCGCCCAGCACCGGCAGATTCATCAGCCCGGGCATGCCGTTGAGCTGCTGCTTGGTCTGTTCCTGAATCATGCCGGCCATGGCGAGCGAACCGCCAGAGGGAATCTCGACCGTCGTTTCGGCGCGCCTTGTCTTGATCGACGGAATGGTGAGCGTGGTGGTTTCGGTCGAACTGACCGACTGCACGATGGTCAGCGCGTTTTCGTTCGACAGCTCGGAAACTTCGGTCAGAACCTTCAGGCTGATGCGACCTTCGGAGAGCACGACCGGTGTGAAATTGAGGCCGACACCGAATTTTTTGAATTGGATCTGGGTTTGACAGTTGCGGGTGGTCGGATCGCAGGTGAAGCCTGCCGGAATCGGGAATTCGCCGCCGGCGAGGAAATTTGCCGACTCGCCGGAAATTGCCGTGAGATTGGGCTCCGCCAGCGTGCGAATGAGACCGGCGCGTTCCATCGCACGCAACGTGACCGAAACGCCCCGGAAACTGCCGGTCAACGCGTTGCTGCTGACCAGCGCGCCGCCCTGGATCGGAAATGGATTGGCGTTGGCGAGGTTGATCACCGAGTTGTTCCTGGTGAAGTCGCCGGACAGATCGATGCCGAGCTGCTTGATGACGTCGCGCTGCACCTCGGCGACCGTCACCTTCAGCATGACCTGGTCGCGGCCGCGGACGATAATGCCGTTGACCACCTTGGCGCCGTCGCCGACGAGCCGCGCGGCGATATCATAGGCCTGCTGAGCCTCGGCCGGACTCGAGGCGAAGCCGGCAACCATCACGCCGTCGGCGACACCCTGGACGCGGATATCCGCGTTGGGCAGCACCTGCTTGATCGCGTTGCGGATGCCGTTGAGATCGCGCGTGACCGCGATGTCAAAGCCCGCCAGCTGCTTGCCTTCGGCGTCGAAGAAATAGACGTTGGTCTGCCCGACCGCGACGCCGATGAGATAGGCGCGCCGCGAGCTGCGCACGACCGCATTGGCGATCTTGGGATCGGCCACCAACACATCCTTGATGTCGCTCGGCAGATCGATCACCACCGATTTGCCCACGCCGAGCGGCACGAACTGGGAGCCGGAGTCGCTTCCGACCACTTGAATGGTCGGGATGGTGGCGTCGGCGGCGATGCCGGGCCGGACGGAGCCGATGGTCATGGTCGCGATCAGCGCCGCCAGTGCGGCGGCGCGGAAATTCATCGCTTGCCTCATGAGATGGCTCCTTGTTGACGGAATCATTTGTTTCTGCCGGGGCGGAATCTTTGCCGATCTCGAGATAGGCCATGCCGCCAGGTCGAGCGCATCGTGAGGTCCAACTCGGCGCGTGGATTCATGACGCTCCACTCACTCTTGCGATCAGCGGGGGTGGCCGCGTTGGCCATTAAGTGTGATGCACCTCTGGCAGCGCCACGGCAGAGGCGCTGAACAAGCGGAAATTTGACCAGCTAAAGGTCAATTCATGGTTAAGAAGACGTATCCAAATGGAGTTAAAAAAGTATTGCCGGGGCGGCGCTTGGCGGCTTCAGCGCGGAAACGGCGGGGCGTTAAATCGCGGTCAGAAACCGAGTGCCTTCATCCAGGGCGTCTCGGGGTAGATCAGGAGCGCCGCCGCGGCGAGCGCAATTCCGTAGGGAACGCCGCCGTCGAGCTTGTGCAGGCGCTTGAGCCACTCCTGCCGCGACAGTACCGTGGGGAGTGGCAGCAGCCGAAAGCGGATCATCGCCAGGGTGAGCGCACCGCCGAGAATCGAGGCGTAGAGCGCATATTCGAGCAGATGTTCGAAGCCGAACCAGAGCGCCGTTACTGCGGCGAGCTTGGCATCGCCGCCGCCGATCCAGCCGCGGGCGAAGAAAACAAAGGTGATCGTGAGCACCAGCAGGCCGGCTCCGACGTGCGATAAAATCTCGCTTTGCGGCATGCCGGTGACATAGACCAGCAGGGCGAAACCTACGAGCAAAATCAGCGTCACCCGGTTGGAGATCGTCATGGTCAGAAGGTCGCTCGACGCCGCGAACGCCATCGTGGCCGGGAAAATCAGGAGCGTGATTGCTTCGATCACCATGCTGCTGGTTTAGAGAGTATTCGTTAGCGTCCGTTAAATTCGGGCGTCGAAAAACGTGATTGCAACGCGCAAAAAAATTGCGCCCGCCGGAGGTTTGATCCTCGGCGGGCGCGAATGTTCCGAAAACACACCGGCCTCGACTAGCGTACTCGCCCCAAAATCTATGATCCGCTCATCAAGGCGTCATCTCTGTTTTCGGCGGCTCGCCGCGTTCAAGCGGCGCTCGCTGTTAGTGGAGGTTGTCCGAGACGGCCTGAAAGGTCGACGTCAGCTTGGTGCCGACGCCTTGCACCACGGCAATGATCGCCACGGCGATGCCGGCGGCGATGAGGCCATATTCGATGGCCGTGGCACCAGAATCATCACGTAAGAACTTCAAGAACATGTGGGGCTCTCCTTGGATTCACTGAGTGTTTGCATACGGTTGCGGCTAGCAGTCGTAACGGCGAAGGTATAGCCAACAAACTTAAGTAAAGGATTATTCGGAAAAACGCGTTTTTAGCTGATTTTATTGATCAAAAGTAAGAAAAATTACGTAATGCGGCGTTTGGGCGGCGGTCAAGTTGCAATCAATACAAAACGAAAAGGCTCCGGCCGAAGCCGGAGCCTTTTGTAACCTTTGCCCGAAGCGGAATTAATGCAGGTTGTCGGACACCGACTGGAACGTCGACTTCAGCTTGGTGCCGAGACCCTGCACGACCGCGATGATCGCGACGGAGATGCCGGCGGCGATGAGGCCGTACTCGATGGCCGTCGCGCCCGACTCGCACTTCACGAAACGCACAACAAGGCTCTTCATTTTTTCTGCTCCTTAAAGTCCACGCGTGGCTGTCTGAGTGGTCCACACGACCGGTTACCGGTCGCTCCCGACCGTGGTGTTACAGTACAGCCGCCCCCCTAAAGTGAAGTAAACGCCAACAAAACCATGCAAAGGCAGGAGTTAATATTCGGGAAACCATTCGAGCCGGGGAGTAATACACAAATACCGGCCGATTATTGTTATCGCTCCGCCTGAATAGTTGGAATTCGGCAGAATGCTTATATGGACAGGGCAATCACCCAGCCGTGTCGCCCTGGGGGACCGGTCGTTTCCCTCTTTGGCTCGTGGCGATTGAGTTCGCTGATTAGTTTCAAGTGTTGATGCTTCATTTACCGTTCGGAAGCAAAACTCTGCATGGATGTACCGTGCTCAGCGTTGGGAGAAGGTCGATGATGGCGTTGGTCGAGCGAACTCGTCGGCCGCGGCGTTTTTGTCGCGCGTGGATGCTGGTTGCAGTCCTCTTCGGTGCGTTTTCCGCAAGCCATAATGCCTTCGCCGCCGACACGACAGTGACCCTCGATCAGGCTAAGGTGATCAGGATCCCCGAGCGCACCAGCACGGTGGTGGTCGGCAACCCGCTGATCGCCGACATCTCGATACAAACCGGCGGGCTGATGGTGGTCACCGGCAAGGGCTACGGCGTCACCAACCTGATCGCGCTCGACAATCATGGCAATGCGCTGATGGAGCATACCATCGAGGTGCAGGGGCCGAGCGACAATGTCCTGGTGATGTATCGCGGCGTCGATCGCGAGACTTATAGCTGCACGCCGAAATGCGAACGGCGCATCACGCTTGGCGATACGCCGGCCTATTTCGAAGCCCTGTTGCAGCAGACCGGGCGTCGCGACAGCCAAGCGGCCGCAGGCCCGAGCGGCGCTGGGGCGCGGTAATCCCGCGCGACGATCGCGAAGACTCTCATTACGATTTGAATCGATAGACGGCGAACGGGCCGGTATCCGGCACGCGTTCGAGCCAATTTGGCACGTCGCCGGCCTTGAGCTTGGTCCAGAGACTGTTGCGAAGTTCGGCATTGGATAGACCGGGCGGAGCGCGCACGCCGCAGGTCATCACATAAGTCGCTTTCGCCTGGCGCAAAACTTCGCGGGCTGCCTCGGGCGGTGCCGTGAAAGCGCGGAAGCTGGCCGTGATGCCGTAGGACAAGCGGTGATAGGGCGCGCCGAGGACCGAGTGTGGCGTAAGCGCCAGAACGAACGGACCATAGTCGACGTCGGTGACGATAAGACCGGCCGGCAGTCTCGCAAGCGTTTTATAATTCTCGATCTCGAAGCAGGGCGCGTCCTCAGAATTATATCGATTCACCTGCGGTACGCCGGCAGCCTCGACGATCATCCCGCTGCCGGAGGTCAGCAGTGCGGGAGTGAATGGCAGCGTCACCAACGCCATGGCGGGAAGCGACGCGAGTTTCAGCCGGCTGTATAGTACCGGCAGCGCGGCAGCGACGAATGGCATCGCGATCCAAATTGTGTAAGAGACGGATCGGATCGCAACGACGGTCAGCGCATCGGAGAGCAGCAGCGCGGCGACCAGCGCGATATATCCGCTGTCGCGGTAGAGGTTGGCGTTGCGCGCGAGCACAAGTGCGGCCACGATGCCGGCGATCGGGTAAGCCGCGAATGAAACTCCAGTCACGGGGTCGGAGAGGGCGGTGGACATATACGGCTGCGCCTCGGTCACGTAGGCCAACCAAATGCGCCGCACAGTCGGGTCGACCATCGCCAATGGTCCGCCCAGACAGCGCGGTTCGATCAGGACAAAGAGCCCCGCCGCAAGCCCGAGTACGGCCGTGATCGCAAACCAGCGAACGCGTGGGGGTTCAACGGCAAAAAATCGGCCGACGATGTGAAGCGCAAGCCCGAGCCAGGCGGCGGAGGCTGCGAAATTCAGAGCCATCGAATCGCAAGCCGTCCCGGTCCAATGATCCGGGCCTATGGTGGCGAAAAAAACGATCGCAGTGCTGGCGGCGAGCGCCAAGCCGTATTGCGCTAGCGCGGCGGCGTCTGCGCGCCGCAGGAGATAACGCACCGCAAAGACTGCGCCGGCAAGCACGATGAACGGCATGCCTTCGATGCCGATCGCCAGTTCGAGCGCAGACAGCACTCCCGCTGCCCAAGGCGTCCAGCGCACGCGGTCGGCCCAGACCGCCGCAGCAAGCGTCAGCAACGCGAGCGTTATCTGGACATCGTGATGATCGATGCGGCCCGGCTTGAATTGGATGAAAGCGGGCAAGCCGAACACCAACAGAAAAAGCACAACAACTGCTGCGGGGCGTCCGCCAAGCCGCCAAGTCAGCGCAATAGTTCCGCCGATCGCCGGGCCGATCCAGAGCAGCGGCCAGATGACGCGCATCAGGCGTTCGGCGAATGCCGCATCGGTAAATTGGTGAAGCAGCAGGAAGAGCCCGGCGAGCCCGGCATCGATCAGCCGCGACCAATGCGTGTCGTAGCCCATGGGGGGCTGCAGGCGGGGCTCGTGCAATTCGAACCAGCCGCGACCGGCGAGAAATTCGCGCACCTCGAGGAGCCGCATCGCATCATCGGTGTCGCCCAGCACCTTGGCGGTGGATGACCAATCCATCCAGAGCATCTGGCCGGCGATGACAATCCAGGCCAGCACGATCAGCAGACCGATGCTCGGTTGATATTCGGATCGGGCGGACGCGGGCATGGTGGATGCGGACATGGCGGTCATGGGCACGGTTATCTCAACACGACTTCTTTGCAGGACTTGTCCGCTTGCGACCAATTAAGGCGGATTTGAACAATTAGGGTTGAGTTTCGCTTAATCCGCATTAAGCGCAAACGACACCATCGGCAGCAGGCCTCGATCGTTTGGTTAGCGCGATCTGAACGGCGCGTCAGCACTATAACCGAGTGCCGCAACAATTCGAAAACGGCTGTTTGTTAAAGATGGACGCACAAATGCCACCCAAAATTTGGGTGTTGGACCGTGGTCGGTAACATGCGAGCAAGACAGATCGCCAGCAGAATTTCTTTACCGTGGATGGCGGCGACGCGACGATTGCTGCGACGGCAAGACGGAGCGGCGGCCGTGGAGTTCGGTCTGATCGCGGTGCCATTCCTGGCGCTGGTCTTCGCGATCATGGAAACCGCGTTGATATTCTTCGCGGGTCAGACGCTGGAAACCGCCGCTGCCGACTCCGCGCGACTGATCATGACCGGGCAGGCGCAAACCCAAGGCCTCAATCAAAGCACCTTCAAGGATGCCGTCTGTGCCAAGGTGCACGGGGTGTTTGATTGCGCCAACGGCCTGTATGTCGATGTCCGTACGTACTCGTCGTTCAGCAACATCAGCACGCCCAATCCGATCGACGCCAACGGAAATCTCGTCAACAATTTCGCCTATCAGCCCGGCGGCCCCGGTGACATCGTGGTCATGCGTCTGATGTATCAGTGGCCGGTCTATGTAACGCTGCTGGGATTAAACGGGCTGTCGAATATGTCGGCGAGCAACCGGCTGCTCGTTTCCACCGTCGCGTTCCGCAACGAGCCCTATCAGTGAGGCGTGCAATGAAGCGCGTAGCGATTTTCGCGCAAGATCTGCGCAACCGGCTTGCTCGGCTGATGAGCGACGAGCGCGGAGTATCGGCAGTGGAGTTCGCCCTGCTGTTGCCGCTGATGGTCACGCTCTATCTTGGCACCACAGAGGTTTCGCAGGGCATCAGCGCCGACCGCAAGGTGACGCTGACCGCGCGCACCGTGGCGGACCTCATCTCGCAGTCGACGAACATCACGAATGCGAACATGACCGACATCCTCAATGCCACGTCATCGGTGATGTATCCGTTTTCCACCAACGGTCTGGTGGTGACGGTGACGAGCGTGAACATCGACGCCAACAATAGAGCCACGGTCACGTGGAGCGACTCGCTCAACGGCACTGCGCGCACGGTCGGCAGCACGGTCACGGTGCCGACTGCGCTCAATGTGGCGAATTCGTCGCTGATCTGGTCGGAAGTGCAGTATCTCTACAAACCGACCGTCGGTTACATCATCACCGGCACGTTGACGCTCAAGGACCAGCTCTATATGGCCCCGAGGCTCTCGACCGCGGTGACGCGAACGGCCAATTGAGAACATCGGCCGGTCAGCCGATCGGCAGCGCGGTGGTCGACTTGATCCGCTCCATGGCGAAACGCGAGGTCACGTTCTTGAGCGGGACGGTGGCGATCAAGCGCTTGTAAAACGCGTCGTAGCCGGCGATGTCGGGAACCACGACCCGCAGCATGTAATCGACGTCTCCCGCCATGCGGTGAAATTCCATCACCTCGGGCATCGCCCGAACCACTTCGGCAAAACGATCGAGCCAGTCCTGCGAATGATCGCCGGTCTCGATCGAGACGAACACCGTGATGCCGAGACCGACCTTGTCCTGATCGATAAGGGCGACGCGTTTGCGGATCACGCCATCCGCCTCAAGCCGCTGGATGCGCTTCCAGCACGGCGTCGACGACAGTCCGACGCGGCTGCCGATCTCGGCAACGGAGAGCGAAGCGTCGTCCTGCAAGGTGGTGAGAATTTTGCGGTCGATGGCATCCATCCGCAAATCTCCGGAGACCGTAGATATTTTGTCCATAATGTTAGCCTTGAATGAAAGATATTTTCTCAGATCCGCATATCGAACTGTATATTGAGAAAATTGTTCTATGGCAAGTGCATTTCGCCGCCGCCGGTGGCTTTCATGCCGCTGCGAGGAATGCCTCCACTTCCGCGCGGTAGGGGGCACCGTCACTGCCGCCGAAACGCGTGCATTTGAGCGCGGCTGCCGCCGCGCCGAAGCGCAACGCGGCAAGTTCGTCGCGGCCTTCCGCCAGCGCCAGGGTGAAGCCGGCATGGAAGACGTCGCCAGCGGCGAGCGTGTCGACGGCTTTGACGGAAAAAACCGGAGCGCGCCGCACCACTCCGTCTCCGATGTAGATCACATCGTCGGGGCCGTTGCTCACCGCCACAAAGGCCTTGGTCAATGACGCGATGCGTTGCAATCCCGCACCGAGATCGGTGCGGTCGGTAGTCTCACGCAGGCATTCGGACGAAAAGATCACATGCGTTGCAATGGCGAACAAGGGATGGCTCTCGACCGTGGGCCGGTCGGCATCGAGCACGATGAGCAGGCGTTGGCGGCGCGCGGCCTCGCAAATCGGCTGCACGAAATCGGGAAAACGATTGTCGGCAAGAACGGCCGTCACACCTTTGAGAACCGCTTCGGGATCGGCGGGCTTCGCCATTTCCACGCGACGATCTCGGTAGGTCGCGATGGTGCGCTCGCCGGCGGCATCGATCATGATGCCGGAGACCGGCGCCTTGGCGCCTTTGATGCGCACGACGCCGGCGGTTCCGATGCCTTCATTCTTCATGGCGGCCATGAGCTGATTGCTGACGGCGTCGTTGACGTCGCCGAGCGGGCCGGCGTAATGGGCCGTGCCTCCGAGGCGCGAAATCGCGATTGCGGCATTCACCGCGCAGCCCCCGCTGACGATGATGAAATCGTCCGCCATGACTTTGCCGCCGGGGGGCGGAAATTGCTGCATCCGCAGCACGATATCCTGCACGCCGATGCCGGTGCAGAGTACGCTCGCGCGGGTCGCCGCTTTCGGTGTGCTAGAAGACGCCACGTTCGCCCTCCACCCATGCGCGGATGATGTGATACGCAATGGCAACGGACGGCGGCGTGGTCAACCCGTCGGGATGGCGCCGCTGCAGCATGGCCAAAGCCTCGTCACGGTGAAACCAGCGGGCGTCCTCGAGTTCCTCGCGATCCACGACGATATTGTGCGAGGTCGCTTCGGCATGGCAGCCGATCATCAGCGAGGTCGGAAACGGCCAGGGCTGGGACGCGAAATAATCGACGCGGCCGCAGATGATGCCGACCTCTTCGCGGATTTCGCGGCGGACGGCGTCTTCGAACGACTCTCCCGGCTCGACGAAGCCGGCCAAGCATGACCACATGGTGGGCGCAAACCGGCCCGATCGGCCGAGGACGCAGCGATCGCCGTCGACCGCCAGCATGATCACGACCGGATCGGTGCGCGGGAAGTGCTGGGCCTTGCAGGCCGGGCAATCGCGTCGCCAGCCGGCCTGGACGACCTCGGTGGGGGCGCCGCAGTTGGGGCAAAAGCGATGTCGCAAATGCCAGTTGAGCAGCGCCTTCGCTTCGGCAAGCGGCGGGAGATCATCGGCCGTAACCAGACCTTGGATTGCGATCGAGCGCAAATCGATGACGAGCAGATCGCTGCGAGATTTGAGCGCCGCGGCGGCGGCCGGCTCAAGTCCAATGCCAAAACGGGCGGCGCCATTCAGGAGACCGAGGAAGACGGTTTCGGTGTTGTTCCCGAAAGCGCGCGCCTCAGTGAGCGTAAATGTCGGCTCGAAGGCGCCGGCGATTTTCTTCAGGACGATCTGCTCGCCGCCGATGACGTAGGCCGCGGCGCGCAGGTCGGCGGCCGCGGCGGCGAGCCAGGACTGATCGGTGCGGCGCTCGGCCACCCGTTCGATCAGGCTCTGCGTGTAGCCGAGGCGCGGTTTCGGGCCGAGATCGGGACGTTGAACCACGTGCTTGCGCGACTCTATTCAGCTGCCTCGCGCCGGGGACGCGGATGAATCAAATCGTAGAGCTCCGGGCGCTGCCATTGCGGGCCGAGCAGCCCCTGCTTGACGGCGCATTGGGCGGAGGAGCCGACGACGTCACGGGTCGAGCGGAGATAGCGGATGCGATCGAGGCTCACGTCGACAGTGGTGAATCCGGCGATCGTGCTTTCGAACAGGATTTCCTCCGGCCCCGCCACCATCGCCAAACCGCGCTCGTCGTGATTGAACAGATTCTGCGTGGTCACCACGATCGAGAGATTTTCGATCGCGCGCGCCCAGATCAGGGCTCGCCAGGTCGCCCAGAGCTTCGCCTTGTCCTTGCCGGCCGGCATGAAGATTATTTCGGCGCCGCGCAGTGCGAGCGCGCGCGCGACTTCCGGCATGTAGACCTCGCTGCACATGGCGAGCCCGACTTTGCCGTGCACGGTGTCGAACACCGGAAACTCGTCGCCGGGGACCCACTGGAACTCCCAGGCGGTGCCGCCGGTATAGATCCACGGGCCGTTGGGATGCGTGCGCTTGTAGCGCGCGGGCGCGCGCCCGTCCGGATAGGCCATGCAGATCAGGTTATAGGCGGTGGCGGCCTTGGTGCTGATCGGCTCGATGGTGCCGAACACGACGTGAATTTTGTTCCTGGCGGCAGCCTCGACCATCGCCGCGATCGGATCGAAGGTGGCCGGCATCCGCCAGGGTCCCGGATAGGTTTCCGGGAAGCAGACAAAGTGTGCGCCTTCGGCCGCCGCGCGCTCGATATGCCGGACGGCGTCGGCGATGTTGCCCTGATCCTCGCCCGGCTTATGCGAGATCGGCTGGACAACGGCGATACGGAAAGTCATGGCGGGGCTCCGCGTTCAAATCTGGGCGCTTCGAGCAGATTGAAGCGACGACAGGGGCTTGGTCAAGCCGCGCTCGGGTCCCGAATTTGGACGAATTGAGGGCGAGAATTCACCGCGATGGAAACAAATGGCGGGCAACTGTTGCACGCTCGCATGGAATGCTAGCGTGTGCCGGTTCCCGTTCATCCGGGGAATGCGGGCCTTGAGACTGCGGGCAACCCTGATGAGGTGACACCATTCGGCTCCGGCGTAAAATTTTCATCGGCTTGGTCAGCGGCGTCGTTCTCATTGGCGGCGCGCTTTGGGCCCTGGACGTCTATTCGGTGTTCGGTCCGTCCTACCTGCAGCGGCCGGAGTTGGAAAAAACCCCGCCGCTGAAGCCGGTTTCGCAAATGTCGAAAATAACAGTACCGGTGACGGTCGAGCTGGCAGCGATCCGCTCGACGATCGACGCGACAGCGCCGCGCAGTTTCACCGGCAAGCGGCAAAATCCGATCGCCGGTCCTTTCATCAAGAGCGAGATCGGCTGGACAATCAAACGCGACGCGCTCGCGCTCATCGGCAAGGCGGACGGTCTTGCGCTGTCGGCACAGCTCTCGGGCAAATTAGCGATCGGCGATTCGGTCACCGGTTCGACGAAGCCGGATCCGATCGGCGGCATGCTCGACGCCATTGTCGGCGCGTTCGATCAGCACGGCGAAGTCCGCGGCAATGTCACGATGATTGCGCGCCCGACGCTGATGCCGAACTGGCGCATCGATCCAAAGCTGAGCGGACAAGTGGCGATTCCCCATGGTGGGCTCACCTTCGGCGGCCTTACGATCGACGTGGAAGGCGACGTGAAGGACGCGATCGATCACGCCGTCAGCGAACAGGTCGGTGCCCTGCAGAAGCAGGTGCGCAACGACACCACGATCGAACAGGTCGCGCGCGCACAATGGTCGAAGATGTGCCGTTCGGTTTCGCTCGCCGGCGTGGCGAGCGGCAGTCCCAATCTCTTTCTCCAGCTGCGACCAGTCCGCGCCTATGCGGCCCACCCGCTGATCGATGCGAATGCGGCGACCGTGACACTTGGCGTCGAGGCGGAGACCAAGATCGTGGCGACCGATAGTAATCCGGACTGTCCGTTTCCGGCGCAGCTCGAAATCGTTCCTCCGGTCGATCAGGGCCGCTTTGCGATCGCGGCGCCGATCGAGATTCCGTTCGCGGAACTCAACCGGTTGCTGAACATGCAGCTCAAGGGACGAACATTCCCGGAGGATGCCGACGCCACGGCGCAAGCAACCGTGATCAATGTCGATGTCGCGCCGTCGGGGGATCAGCTGCTGATCGCCTTAAGGGTCAAGGCGCAGGAGCAGGCGACCTGGTTCGGCTTTGGCGGCTGGGCGACGCTCTACATCTGGGTGCGGCCGCAGCTTGACCAGGCCGAGCAGAAGCTGCGGCTGACCGACATGGCGCTCGACGTCAGAACGAGGGCGGCGTTCGGCCTGATGAGCGTCGCCGCGCGAATTGCGATTTCCTACATCCAAGAGGTCCTCGAACAGTACGCGGTGATCGACCTCAAGCCGTACGCCGCGAGCGCGCGCGCGGGAATCGAGGCGATCGTCGCGGATTTCGACAAACAGGATGACGGCGTGAACGCCAGCGCGAGCATCACGGATTTGCGGATGGTGGGCGTCGAATTCGATTCGGCGACGCTCAGACTGAATACCGAGATCGAAGGTTCGGCAAAACTCGCGATCACGAAATTGCCGGCCCAAAAGTAGATCAGCCCTGACTTGCGAGGTTGAGCTGCCGGCGCAGGGCGATCACAAACTGTTCCCGCGCGGGGTCCTCGTAAGCGCAGGCCGGTGCAAAGCCCCAGACCGGTTTCGGCCAAGCCGCATCGCTGCGAAAGCGCGCGACCACGTGTACGTGCAATTGGGAAACCACGTTGCCGATCGCGGCGACGTTGATCTTGTCGCAAGCGGTGGATGCCTTGAGTGCACGAGCGGTCTGCGCCACTTCGCGCATCAATTGGGCCTGATCGGTCTCCGTGAGATCGGTGATTTCGATTGCATTTTGCCGACGCGGCACCAACAGCAACCAGGGAAAATTGGCGTCGTTCATCAGGCGGAGCTGGCAGAGCGACATATCGCCGGCCGGCAAGGTGTCGCGCGCGAGCTGTGGATGGAGCGACCAGCTATCGGGTTCAGAAACCATCGAATCATCCATCTGGCAAAGGAATTTGCGGCGGAAAGGTAGCACGTTGCGGGCGCGCCGCTTGCTTTCTCCGTCTGTTGGCCCGATATAGCAATGGGAGGTTGGCGGTGGACGAGCCACTCGCCAACCGGGTCAGGTCCGGAAGGAAGCAGCCCTAACGAGCACGGATCGGGTCGCTCGTCAGCCTCCCACTTCATACGAATCATCTTGCCAATCCGAAGCTGTTCGAAACGGACGGCGGACCGAAAGCCACGATGAGCGAAGCCGCCAACCGCGCCACCGAACCCGGCCTTGCCTTCGACCGCGACGCGGCGGGCGAAGACCGCGGCTATCGCGTGCTGGCAAGGAAATATCGGCCGGCCACATTCGACGATCTGATCGGCCAGGACGCCATGGTGCGCACGATCTCGAACGCGTTCGAGACCGGGCGCATTCCGCAAGCCTGGATCCTGACCGGCGTGCGCGGCGTGGGCAAAACCACGACGGCGCGCATCCTCGCGCGGGCGCTCAATTACGAACTGCCCGATGGTTCGGTGACCGGGCCGACGATCAAGATGCCGAAGCTCGGCGTGCATTGCCAGGCGATCATGGAAAGCCGGCACATGGATGTGCTGGAAATGGACGCGGCGTCCCACAACAGCGTCGATGACGTGCGGCAGATCAACGACGCGATCCGCTATGCGCCGGTTTCCGCACGCTACAAGGCTTACATCCTCGACGAGGTGCACATGCTGTCGGGGGCGGCGTTCAACGCGCTGCTCAAGACGTTGGAAGAACCGCCGCCGCACGCCAAGTTCATCTTCGCCACCACTGAAATCCGCAAAGTGCCGGTGACGGTGCTGTCGCGCTGCCAGCGTTTCGATTTGCGGCGGGTGGAGGCCGGCCTGCTGATGAAGCACCTCGAAGGCATCGCGGGAAAGGAAAATATTTCGATCGAGCCAGAGGCGCTGGCGCTGATCGCGCGGGCGGCCGAAGGCTCGGTGCGGGACGCGATCTCGCTGCTCGATCAGGCGATTGCACATGCCGGCGGCGCGGTGCGCGGGCAAGATGTTCGCGGCATGCTCGGCCTGGTCGACCGCGCGCGCATGATCGACATGTTCGAGGCATTGATGCGCGGCGACGTCGCGCGCGCGCTGAAAGAGCTGCGCGAGCAATACGTCGCGGGCGCGGATCCCGTGGTGGCGCTGACCGATCTCGCGGAATTCGTGCATTTCGTCACGCGGGTGAAGGTCGTGCCGGCGGTGGCGGACGACATCAGCTTGAGCGAAACCGAGCGCACGCGCGGGCGGGCGCTCGCGACAGCGCTGTCGATGCGCGTGCTCGCGCGCGCCTGGCAGATGCTGCTCAAGGGTGTCGGCGAGGTCCAGGGCGCGGGCCGCCCGATTGCGGCCGCCGAAATGGTTTTGGTGCGCATTGCGTATGCGGCCGACCTGCCGACGCCAGACGAGGTGATCCGCACGATCGAGCAAAATGGAACGCAGCCGCGGTCGGGCGGCAATGGCAATGCGGCGAGAGAGCAAAGCGCGAGTTTCAGCGGCAGCCAGGCGGCCGGGCCATCGTCGACGTCGCGTTATGATGCGCCGCGTGGGACGCCGCGTGCGAATTTGGCACCGGCAGCGCGGCCGATCAGCGAGCCGATGCCGCAAGCGCAAGCCGCACCGGAAACGCCGGTGATCGCGATCGGCAGTTTCGAGGCGCTGGTTGCGCTGGCAACCGAGCGGCGCGATCTGCAGATCAAGGCGGCGCTCGAACGCGACGTACGGCTCGTGCGCTGCGAGGATGGGCGGCTCGAAATCGCGCTTGAGCCAGGCGCACCGAAGACGCTGGTCAACGAATTGTCGCGCAAACTGAGCCAATGGACGGGCAAGCGCTGGATGGTCATCGTCTCGGGCGAACAGGGCGCGCCGACGCTTAAGTCGCAAGCCGCTGCGCGGCAGGCCGAGCTTGAGCGCGGCGTGCGGGACGATCCACTGGTCAGGGCGGTGCTGGAGCGGTTTCCCGGCGCGGAAATCGTGGGCGTGCGCAAGCAGGGCGCGCAGAACGAGGGACCGCCGGAGCCACCGCCGCGTGACATTGACGAGGCCATGCCCGATCCGGATCTTGAAGCCGACAAGGATTGAGCCATGGCCGATTTCATGGGCCTGATGAAACAGGCCGCGCAATTGCAGACAAAAATGCAGGAGCTGCAGGCCGAGCTCGATACGATCGAGGTCGAGGGGACGGCCGGCGGCGGCATGGTCACGGTGAAACTATCCGCCAAGGGCGAGCTCAAGGGCACGCGCATCGACGCTTCACTGCTGAAGCCCGAGGAAAAGGAAATGCTCGAAGACCTGCTCATCGCCGCGCATTCCGATGCGCGGCGCAAGGCGGAGACGCTGGTGCAGGAGCGCATGAAGGCGTTGACGGGCGGATTGCCGCTGCCGCCGGGATTGAAGTTGTTCTGAGATATATGCCCAAAGCCGTTGCCGGACCCGAGATCGAACGTCTGATCCAGCTGCTCGCGCGCCTGCCGGGTCTGGGGCCGCGCTCGGCGCGACGGGCGGCGCTGCATTTGATCAAGAAACGCGAACAGCTCATGGCGCCGTTGTCGGCGGCGGTGGCGACCGCCATGGAGAAGATCCAGATTTGCCGCGTGTGCGGAAACATCGATACGCAAAGCCCGTGCACGGTCTGCACCGACGAGAAGCGCGACGGTGCCGTGATCGTCGTGGTCGCCGATGTGGCCGACCTCTGGGCGCTCGAGCGCGCGGGGGCGCTCAATGCGCGTTATCACGTGCTGGGCGGCACGCTTTCGCCGCTCGACGGCGTCGGGCCGCAGGACCTCACCATCGATGCGCTGGTGGCGCGTGCGCACGACGCAAAGGTGAAGGAGATCATCCTGGCGCTCAACGCTACCGTGGATGGCCAAACCACGGCGCATTACATCACTGATCTGCTGCGCGATGCCGATGTGACGGTGACGCGGCTCGCCCATGGCGTTCCGGTCGGCGGCGAACTCGATTATCTTGACGAGGGGACGCTCACCGCCGCTATCCGCTCCAGGACGCCGCTATGAAATTCTCCATCGCCGTGGTTGCGTTTTCGTGTGCCGTAATCATTGCGTCGGCGGCGCGGGCGGAGCAGGTCGATCCTGCTGTCCCGAAAAATCTGATCGTGGAGGGATTGAAAAAGGCCGAATGCGATGTGCCGCTCGATGACGCCGTCGCCTCGGCGGATGTCGCCAGTCTCGGCGGCCGGCTGAAACTCGTGACCATCTCGTGCTGGCGGGCGGCCTATAATTTCGGCTCCATCCTGTTCGCGCTCGATCCGGCCGCGCCGGGCAAGGCGCGGCAATTGCGCTTTCAAATCTATGCGCAGAAGAAATTCATGCAGAGCTATCAATTGTCGAATGCGGATTACGACGAAAGGACACGCATGCTCGGATCCTTTCACAAAGGGAGCGGGGTGGGCGACTGCGGCTCGATTGGCGAATGGAAATGGACCGGCGCAAATTTCAAGTTGACCGGCTGGTGGTTCAAGGAAGATTGCGACGGCGAACCGTTCGATTCCGATGACAAGACGTGGCGAGTCTATCCGCCGAAGCGCTAGTGCATCGCGTTATTTTCCAGCGGGTCCGCGCAGCGAGGCAAAATGGCCGTGGCGCTGGAGCCAGGCGAGCATTGCCAGCGCCGGCAGGCCGAGCAACGCGCAGATGATGAAGTACCAGAACCAGCCGCTGGCGTGCTCTATAAATCCGCTCGATATCGAGAATACGTTCCGCCCCAGGGCTGCGAGGGCGGTCAGCAACGCATATTGGGTGGCGGTATAGAGCGGATTGCGGCAGAGCGCCGACAGATAGGCGACCAGGATCACCGTGCCGATCGAATCGAAAAAGAACTCGATGGTCGTCGTGATGGTGAGAACCGTCACGTTTTGGCCTGCGAGAGCCTGCGCGCTGAAGGCGAGAATCATGACGGTCTGCAAGACTGCGCCGATCCAAAGACTTGCGGAGAGCGGAAGGGCGCGCGCGACGAAGCCGCCGACAAATCCGCCCAGCAAGGACGCGGCGAACCCGATGCCGTTGCGGATGGTCGCCACCTCGCGCAGCGAAAATCCAAGATCGAGAACAAACGGCGTTGTCAGCGCGAAGGCCATGGCGTCGGCCAGCTTGAAAAACGCAACGAAAATCAGCGCGGCAACGGCCAGGTTGTGGGTGAGGAAATCACGCAGGCTTTCGACGGCTGCGCGGAAGGCGCGCGCCAGCGGGTTCTCCTGCGCATGTGCCGCGTGCTCGGCGCCGACCGCCGCCGACCGTTTCGGCTCGCGCGCAAGCAAGGTGGCGATCACACCGACAACAATGAGCGCAGCCATTGCCAAGTAGCAGGCGAGCCATGCCGTCAAGTTGCTGAAATCGCGATCTTCTAATGCAGCCACCAGGTAGAGCGCGCCCGCGCCTGCGACCAGCGAGCCGATCCGGTAGGCGGCAACGTATGACGCCATGCCGGCGGCCTGTTCGTCCTCGGGCAGGCTTTCGACGCGGAAGGCGTCGATCACGATGTCCTGGGTGGCGGACGATATGCCGACCGCAAGGGCGGCTGCCGCGATCGCAATCGGGGAGAGCCGCGGGTCGCACAAGGCAAGCAATATGATCGTAATGATCAGCGCGATCTGCGAAAGCATGAGCCATCCGCGACGCCGACCTAGCAGCGGCGACAAAATCGGGACGTCGAGTGCATCGACCAGGGGTGACCAGAAAAATTTGAAGTTGTAGGCGGTGGCGACGGCGCCATAGAGGCCGATGGTCCTGATGTCGATGTTGCTTTGGTTCATCCACGCCTGCAGCGTCGAGCCGATGAGGACGATCGGCACGCCGCCGGAGAATCCGAGCAAGCCGACGATCAACACCCGACGCTGCAGATAGACCGCGAGCGCATCGCGCCAGTCGGGACGGGGGTCGGCCTTGCTCGGGGGGCGATCGGCGCCGGCTGAGGTCATCTATTCGCCCGCCTCGAGCTTGCGGAGCGGTGCGGGGATTACGTTTGAGGGGGATGCCGACGCGTCGTTGTCGAATTCAAGTTCTTCGATGCGCGTTGCGCGTTTTTCGATCTTGCCGGTGGAGATGAGGATTTGATTGATGTCTTCGGTGGTCTGGCCGAAATGCGACTGCAGCTTGCGCACGCGCTCGCTCAACAGGCGCACATCCTTCATCATGTGGCCGACCTCGTCGCGAATCTGATCCGCGGCCTCGCGCATTTGCGCGTCTTTGCGAATCTGCTTGATGACCTGGATCGCCAACACCATGAGCGTGGGTGATACGATCATTACGCGGGTGCGTTGGGCGCGCTGCACCACATCGTCGAAACGTTCGTACAGTTCCGCGTAAATCGACTCCGATGGAATGAACATCAGCGCGATGTCCTGGGTCTCGCCGGGGATGAGGTATTTTTGCGCGATATCGGCGACGTGTTTCAAAATGTCCTGCTTGACCCGCGTCACCGCCTGCCTGCGGTCCTCCTCGGTGGTGGCGGCGCGCAGGGCGGTCATGGCTTCGAGCGGAAATTTTGCGTCGATAATCAACGGGCCTGAGTCCGGCATGAAAATCGCGCAGTCGGGTCGCGTCTTGTTGCTCAATGTGTGTTGAAATTCATAAGCCCCCTTCGGCAGAGCGTCCGAAATGATGGCTTCAAGCTGCGCCTGACCGAACGCGCCGCGCGACTGCTTGTTGTTCAGCACGCTGTTGAGTGAACTCACCTGTGTCGCCAGGTCGGTGATATTTTTCTGCGCGCTGTCGATGACCGCAAGCCGGGCATGTAGTTGCTGCAAATGGTCGGTCGTGTTCTTGGTCGAGTTTTGCATCGATTCGCCGAGGCGCGCAGTCACCGCGTCGAGTCGCTCGTGCACGGTCTGTTGAAGTTGCGACTGTGCCTTCGCGAGCAGTTCGCCCATCGCCTGGATCCGGGCATTGAGGTCCGCGACGCGTTGCTCCGCCAAGCCGCCTTCGGAATTGCCGTCGCCCTGCCGCGCGCGCAAGACGAAGTAAGTCACAAGTGCGCCAAGAATGACGCACAAAAGCGCGAGCATAATTGCGGGGAAGGTGTCGACCATGGCGATGGTTCTAGCGTGATTCCGGCTCGGAACAAAGAACGAACAATCAACTCAGCCAAGCCGCCGCCAAAATAGGGCCGATCCGAATTGACCCCGCAGGCACAAGCCCTTACATCGCGGCTATGAGTGTTCGGGACATCATCATTTTACCGGATAAGCGGCTACGGCTCGTCTCCAAGCCGGTCGGCAAGCTCGACGCCGATACACGAAAGCTCATCGACGACATGTTTGCGACCATGTATGCGGCGCCCGGAATCGGGCTTGCCGCGATCCAGGTCGGCGAGCCCAAGCGCATCATCACGCTCGATCTTGCCAAGAAGGATCAGGCGAAGGAGCCGCGCGTGATCATCAATCCCGAGGTGCTGTGGTCCTCGGATGAGAAGGCGAAATACGAGGAAGGCTGCCTGTCGATTCCGGAATATTACGAGGAGGTCGAGCGGCCGGCGGCGGTGAAGGTCAAATATCTCGATATCGACGGCAAGGCGAAGGAGATCGAGGCCAACGGCCTGCTCGCAACCGTTCTGCAGCACGAGATCGATCACCTCAACGGGGTCTTGTTCATCGACCACATTTCCAAGCTCAAGCGTGATCGCGTGATCAAGAAATTCGCCAAGGCGGCAAAGGCCGCAAAACGGCCGAAAGATTAATGGCGCTGCGCCTGATCTTCATGGGGACGCCCGCGTTTGCGGTGCCGACGCTACAGGCGATCGTGGCGGGCGGTCACGACATCGTTGCGATCTATACGCGGGCGCCGAAGCCAGCCGGGCGCGGCATGGCGATGAAACCTTCGCCCATCGAGGATGAGGCGCAGCAGATGAAGGTGGCGGTGCATACGCCTGCATCGCTCAAAGGCGCGGGGGTGCAGGACACCTTCCGTGCGCATGCTGCCGATGCCGCGATCGTCGTTGCCTATGGACTCATTTTGCCATCGTCGATTTTGCAGGCGACCAAATTCGGCTGTTTTAATCTGCATGCTTCGTTGCTTCCACGCTGGCGCGGCGCAGCGCCGATCAACCGGGCGATCATGGCGGGGGATCGGGAGACCGGCGTGACGGTCATGAAGATGGATGAGGGGCTCGACACCGGTGCGATCGCGATGACTGAACGCGTGACGATCGGCGCCGACATGACGGCGGGCGAACTGCACGATGCGCTGGCAAAGGCCGGCGCCGGCTTGATGGCGCAGGCGTTGGAGAAACTTGAGCGCGGCACGCTGAAATTTACGGCGCAGTCGGAGACCGGCGTCACCTATGCGGAAAAAATCGACAAGGCGGAAACCCGCATCGATTGGACAAAGCCTTGGCAGCAGGTGCACGACCACATTCGCGGACTGTCGCCGTTTCCCGGCGCTTGGTGCGAACTGGCGGATGTTGGCCGCGTGAAGCTTTTGCGCAGCACGCGAGCGACTGGCAACGGTACACCCGGCACGCTTCTCGATGATCGCCTCGCCATCGCATGCGGCGAGGGCGCGGTGCGCGTACTCGAATTGCAGCGCGCCGGGAAGCAGCCGATGAAGGCGGACGAATTTTTACGCGGGACGTCCGTTCGCACAGGCGGCCGCCTTGGCTAGACGACGCGACTAGGCTGCCTGATGTCCGGCCCAATGGTGCCGGCGGGATTCGATGTACTCGGCAAGGTCGTTCTCCGAAACCCGCACGAGGTCGGTGTGGCCAAAGCCCTTGGAGTAGTCGAGGATCGAGACGATCTCCGGCGTGATTCGCAACATCGGCACGACGGCCGGGTCCGGGCGCGGCATGACCTTATATTCGGGATACCGGCGCAGGAGAATCCCGGCGACGTGATCGATCTCGCCTTGATCGGTGACTTCGACCACGCGACCGGCAAGCGATAGCCCCCTGATCTGCAGCGGCTGAGGGTAATCGTTGGCGATCGCGATCGAGATCCGCGGGTCTCGAGAAATATTGGCGAATTTCTGGCTGTCGCGCGCCACGAGGCAGTAGATGATCAAGCCGTCATTGGCGTATCCCACAATGGTGGCCTGGGGCCAACCATCGGCCCGGTTGGTTGCAATCGTCATAATTCTATGCGCATCGAGAAGTTCGACGATCTGACGTTTGAACTGCTGCTTCATGACGCTGACCTCCCGGGTTCCGATAAAATCTAAAGGCTGCTCTCTTCCTGCCCTTTGAGATGGATCAAACGTGCCGCGCTATAAAATCACCATCGAATATGACGGCACGCCGTTCGTCGGCTGGCAGATTCAGGACAATGGCCCCTCGGTGCAGGGACTCATCATCGCGGCGATTTCGGCTTTTACCGGGGAGAAAGTTGCCGTGCAGGGCGCCGGCCGCACCGACGCGGGCGTGCACGCGCTTGGGCAGGTCGCCCATTTCGATCTTACGAGCGAGCGCGAGCCGGAAACGGTGTGCGATGCGCTCAATGCGCATTTGCGGCCGCATCCGATCGCCGTGATCGCGGCCGAAAGAGCGCCGCAGACATTCGACGCGCGTTATTCCGCGACCAAGCGGCATTATCTTTACCGGATCGTCTGCCGCCGCGCCGACCTTGCGCTCGATCGCCATCGGGTGTGGCGTTATCCGCGTGCGCTCGATGTGTCCGCCATGCATGCGGCCGCGCAATGCCTCGTTGGCCAGCATGATTTCACCACCTTCCGTGCGGCCGATTGCCAGGCCAAATCGCCGGTGAAAACGCTCGACCAGCTCGATGTCGAACGCGGCAGCGACGGCATTCGGGTCACTGCAGCGGCGCGTTCGTTCCTGCATCATCAGGTGCGCTCGATGGTCGGGTCGCTGGTCCTGGTGGGGGAGGGGAAATGGCGCGCCGACGATCTTGCCCGCGCGCTGGCGGCGCGCGATCGCAAGGCTTGTGGTCCTGTCGCGCCACCTGACGGGCTTTATCTCGTGCGCGTGGACTACTGACGAACAGCTGCTTGATTCCCGCCCGAGATGCATACCCATTGAGTCTGGGTCATGCCGATGGCGCGGGCGGCGCCGAGCGCGAGATCCAATGTCACGCCCTTGGTGAAGGGACCGCGGTCGTTGATCGTGACGACGACGGACTGGCTATTGTGCGGATTGGTCACCGTCAGCTTTGTTCCGAATGGCAGTGTCCGATGTGCGGCGGTGTGGCCATTGGGATCGAAGGCTTGCCCGCTCGCGGTATGGCTGCCGGAGGCATACCAGGTCGCGACCACGATTTCGCCCGAGCAGGGGCCATCGGGGCGTTTAACATTGGCGAAGAACCAGTCGAAGCCGCGGGTGCCGGTGGTTTTCCAGACGCGCGCTTCGGGTTCGAGGGGTTGCGCGGCCGCTGGCTGCGCGCCGCTCCACGCACACGCCATCGCCGCAACGATGAAAATCCCAGCCCGCATTGCCACCCTCGCGGCGGTAGTTGGGACCGCGATTGTGGCGCTTTGCGGACGAAGCCACACCGGCAGGCCAAACGACCGAGATTAAGGCAAATCCGCTTGTCGGCTGTGCCAAGACGGGTCATGCTTGTTGTCAGGGCGGCCGCCTGGGGGCGATTGTAACAACCGCGTATAGTGTTCGATGAGTTTCATCAGACGCACTTGTCTGGTCATCGCGGCCGTACTGGCGCTGAATTTTTTGTCGGCCGTGCCGTCGCTGGCGCAGGTCGATGAAGCGACGGCGCTGACCCGCCAGGCGGAAGAACTTTACAAAGCACAGAACTATGCCGATGCGATACCGCTCGCGGAAAAGGCGCTGGCGATCCGCGAGAAGACGCTCGGTCCCGATGATCCGCAAGTCGCGAGCGCGCTGAATCGTCTGGCGCGGCTCTACGTCAAACAGGGTCGCTATGCCGACGCCGAACCGCTCTATCGGCGCGCGCTGAAGATCCGCGAGCGGATTTACGGTTCCGCTCATCCTTTCGTCGCGTTCACGGTGACGCATCTGGCCGAGATCGCGCGCGAGCAGAAACGCTACGCCGAGACCGAGGAACTATACCGCCGTGCGCTCGCCATCCGCGAGCAGGCGCTCGGTCCCAATTACCCCGACTTGGCGCAATCAGTCACCGACCTGGCTGAATTCTATGTCGCCCAAGGCCGTGCCGCCGAAGCCGAGCCGCTTTTCCGGCGGGCGATTGCGCTCTATGAGAATGTTTACGGTCCCGAGCATCGCCGGGTCGCGGCGGCGCTGAGCAACTTGGCTGGGTTCTACCGCGACCTGGGCCGCTATGCCGAGGCCGAGCCGCTTTATCAGCACGCGCTGGCGATGCGGGAGAAGGGACTCGGTCCCGAGCATCCCGATGTTGCTGCGACACTGAACGATCTGGCTGAACTTTATAATCGCCAGGCGCGCATTGCCGAGGCCGAGACGCTCTATCAGCGTGCGCTGGCGATGCGGGAGAAGACGCTCGGCCCCGAGCATCCCGATGTCGCGACGACGCTGAACGGCCTGGCCGAACTCTATGACAAGCAGGGCCGCTATGCCGACGCCGAGCCGCTTTATCACCGCGCGCTCGCGATCCGCGAGAAAACGCTCGGTCCCGATCATCTCGAGGTTGCGCAATCGCTGCTCAATCTGGCTCAACTCTGTGACAAGCAGCGCCGTTACGCCGAGGCCGAATCGCTGTACACACGCGCGCTGGCGATCGACGAAAAAGCGCTCGGTCCCGACCATCCCGATGTTGCGGTGATCCTGACCAACTTGGGCAAGCTTTATGGCGGTCAGCATCGCTACGCCGAGGCCGAGCCGCTGATCAAGCGCGCGCTTGCGATCCGAGAAAAACTGTTGGGTCCCAATCATCCCGAGGTGGCGGCGTTGGCGCGGGACCTGTCATCCGTCCAGCGATCGCAAGCGGAGGCCGAAGCGGCGGCCCTGGACAAACAAATCGGGGCGCTTTTTCAAGCTGGGAAATATGCAGAAGCGATCCCGCTCGCGCAGCAGGTGTTGGCGATCAGAGAGAAAGCGTTCGGGCCCGAGCATCCCGATGTCGCGTCATCGCTGACGAAGTTGGCTGACCTCTACTACGATCAACGGCGCTATGCCGACGCCGCGCCGCTCCTCGAACGCGCGCTCGCGATCTATGAGAGAGCGCTCGGTTCGGAGCATACCAACCTCGCGCTATTGCTCGGACGCCTGGCTGTACTCTTCGACAAGCAGGGGCGCTACGCCGACGCCGAGCCGCTTCTCAAACGCGCGCTGGCGATGGAAGAGAAAGCACTTGGTCCCGAGCATCCTGCTGTTGCGGATGCGCTCAACAATCTGGCAGGGCTCTACCGCAGCCAGGGTCGATATGCCGAAGCCTTGCCGATTGTGCGACGGCTCATCAAGGAAAGCCGGGCACCGAAATACCCGGCCTTTTCCGTCCTGATGCAGGCACGCGCCGAGAACCTGATCGATGCCTCGCAGGCGCTGATCGAAAGCTACGAGGTGGTGCAGCGCGCCTCGTCCTCGGCTGCAGGCGCGGCGGTGTCCAAGCTGGCAGCCCGCTTCGCTGCAGGTCCGGACATGGAACTCGCCAACCTTGTGCGCCAGGAGCAGGACCTCACGGTAGAAACGGAGCAACTGGATAACACTCTTATCGCCGCACTCTCAAAGCCTGCTGAGGAGCGCGATGCAGACGCAGAGGATCGCATACGCAAACGCATCGAGGCGATCAAGGCGGCGCGCGGGCAGCTAGAAGCAGTGTTTAATGAGCGCTTCCCCGACTACGTCGCCTTGGCAAAACCCAAGCCGCTGTCAGTCGAGGATACGCAAAAACTTCTCGCCGACGATGAAGCCCTGATTGTTTTTGACTTCGGTGTGAAGAGCTATGTCTGGGTCATCACCCGAGATGGTGCGGATTGGCAAGAGTTGAACATCACGGCACGAGACCTCGCGGCCCAGGTCAGCACTTTGCGTGAGTCGCTGACGTCTCCCGTTCCTAAGCCCTTCGATGCAGCCCTGGCTCACAAGATTTATCAATCGACGTTCGGCGCGCTCGCCAGTCAACTCGCGGTTAAGAAACGGCTGTCGGTCGTGACCAATGGGGCCTTCACCAGTTTGCCGCCGCAACTCTTGGTGACGCAGGACCCGACCGGCAAGGATTTGAAGGAGATCGATTGGCTGGTGCGCTCCTATGCGGTCACCATCCTGCCGTCGGTGATGAGCCTGCAGGTTATGCGGCGCGAATCGAGCGCGTCGGCGGTAATGAGGTCGATGATTGCGTTCGCCGATCCCGTGTTCGCAGATGCGCTCCCGCAATTGCCAGGGACGCGCAAGGAGGTCGAGACCATCGGCGAGGAACTCAAAGTCGACGAAGGCGACCTCCATCTTGGAAGCGATGCAAGCGAGACAACCGTCAAGGGGGCAAAGCTCGATCAATACAAGATCGTGTATTTCGCCACGCATGGGCTGTTGCCGAGCGACATCGCGCTTGTCGGCAAAGCCAAACCTGAGCCGGCGCTGGCGCTGAGCAAACCGGCCACGCCAAGCGACCTCGACGACGGCCTGTTGCAGGCCAGCGAAATTGCGCAGCTCAAGCTCAATGCCGAGTGGGTGGTGCTCTCGGCCTGCAACACGGCGGCCGAGGACAAACCCGGGGCGGAAGCGCTCTCAGGTCTGGCGCGGGCGTTCTTCTATGCCGGTGCCCGTTCGCTGCTCGTGTCGCACTGGGAGGCCGATGATGCGGCGACCGCGCGGCTGATGGCGACGACGTTCAAGCTGCATGAAGAAAAGCCCGAGCTTTCGCACGCCGAGGTGCTGCAACAGGCGATGCTGGCGATGCTCGACGAGGCGAAGTCCGACGCCGAAGCGCATCCGCGCTTGTGGGCGCCGTTCGTGGTGATGGGCGAGCCGGCGAAGCCGCAAAACTGACGGCGGCGCGCGACTTAGCGGCGAGGTGCTGCCGCCAATGCGCCGGCCACCGCGGATTGGATCTCAAACAGCGTGAATGGCTTGGCAATCACGTCGTGGATCAGCGCATCGAGGCCGGAGGCGCGTTCGCGCTGGTCGCTATAGCCGGTCATCAGCAGGATCGGCAGTTCGGGATCGGCTTTCGCGACGTTCATGGCCAGGGCGATGCCGTCCATCACCGGCATCTTGATGTCGGTGAGCAGAAGGTCGAAGGGCTTCTTCGCATGAGTGAAGGCTTCGAGCGCTTCGCTGCCGTCAGAGGTGCCCACGACGTCGTGGCCGTCCTGGGTCAGTGCGCGCGTCACCAGCGCGAGCACGGTGGCTTCGTCTTCGGCGATCAGAATTCTTGCGACCATGGCGTCAGCGGGGTCCCTCGGCTGCATCTTTTCCATTGAAGAAACGCACAACCACATCGCGCCCGCCACTCGGCGGCGAAGCGAGCCGCGAGCGGAACGGCAATGACTCGCCGGGCGCCAAAATCGAATTGTCCGGTTTCGTGGTCCAGGAATAGATTTCCTGGCCGGAATCGTTGCGCAATGCGAACCGCAGCCGCGGCACCTCGACCGACTTCTTGGAGATGCTCGTGATCGTGCCCTCGACGAGAAGTACCGGCACGCCTTCGCGGGCCTCCTTGTCGGTTTTGACGTTGCTGAGGACGAGCCCGCGCAGGTTCACCGGCATCCCGATCGAGCCGTAAAACGAGGCCAGTTGCGGCGCATGCCGGACGATGGATTCGCGCCATGAGATCAAAGCGGCGATCAGGAGCACGAGAGTCAGGATGGCGGCCGGCGGGCCGAATTGGGCGCGCAAGCGCTGTGCGCGGCTGGCTTTCTTTTCGGCGTGGCGGCGGGCGAAGGTTTCGATGTCCTCGCCGGTGCCGACCAGCGTTGCGGCGCCTGGGCCCGTCCCCGGCGCGTTCGGCGCATCCGGCGAAAGCGGCGCTTCAATCGTGTGGGTCGGGAGTTCTGCCGGCGCAGCCGTTACGGTTTGGTCGACTCTCGCCAATTCTTGTGCCACGGCGAGCAGTTCCGGACTGATCGGCGGGTCAATGGTGCCCTGCTGAACGCCTGCCGGCGCGGTTTCGGTCGGTGCAGGCACGTCGGGAGGGACGGCGGGTTCAGCAGGTGGCGCGGGGGCGATGATTTCATCTGCGGGCGTCGCGAACCAGATGTGTTGGCAGCGCGCGCAGCGCAAAGGCCGGCCGTTGTCGCCGAGCGCGACGGCTAATACCTCATAGGTCGTTGTGCAGTTCGGGCAGGCCAGCAGCATGGGTCGGGGGAGCGCTCAAATTCGACGCCGACCATAGCCTGGAGTTTGTTAACGGATCGGAAACCATACGAACGCAGGTATTGTCTGCAATCGTCCGGATGTAGGAGGTTAACGAGGCGTTAACGGCGCTGCCGGCCGGTCGGAACGTGGCGTGCGCGAGCAAAGGATTTCACGTGGTGCGATTCGAAAACGTGGGTTTGCGCTATGGGCTCGGTCCCGAGGTGCTGCGGGACCTCAGCTTTGCGATCGAGCCGCATTCGTTTCAGTTTTTGACCGGCCCGTCGGGTGCCGGCAAGACCTCGCTGTTGCGACTGCTGTTTCTTTCGCTCAAGCCCACACGCGGTCTGATCACCATGTTCGATCAGGAGGTGGCGACGCTCAGCAAGGACGAGCTGGCCGCGCTGCGGCGGCGTATCGGCATCGTGTTTCAGGATTTCCGGCTGCTCGATCACATGACGACCTTCGAAAACGTGGCGCTGCCGTTCCGCGTGATGGGCATGGACGAAGACAGCTATCGCGGCGAGGTCATGGAACTGCTTGACTGGGTCGGGCTGGGGGAGCGCATCTGGGCGCTGCCACCGGTGTTGTCGGGCGGGGAGAAGCAGCGGGCCGCGATCGCGCGCGCCGTGATCGCGCGGCCGCAACTTCTGCTCGCCGACGAGCCGACCGGCAATGTCGATCCGTCGCTGGCGCAACGGTTGCTGCGGCTGTTCATCGAGCTCAACAAGTCGGGTACCTCGGTGGTGATTGCGACGCACGACATCGCGCTGATGGATGAATACAACGCCCGCCGCCTCGTGCTGCACGACGGCCGGCTGCACATCTACGAATGAGGGCGGACATGTCCGATTTGCCGTTGGAAGATCCTACAGAACCCCAGCGCAAGCGGCGGTTTTGGTCGCGCAAGGACGCGGCGATCGTGCCGAAAGGCTCGATTGCGGGGCGGGCGTTGGTGGCTGTCGTCGCGATCATGACCTTTCTGGCCTCGATGACAACGGGTGCGGTCATGCTGGTGCGCGCCACCGCGAGCGATTGGCAATCGGATGTGGCGCGCGAGATCACCATCCAGGTTCGCCCCGTGGATGGGCATGACATCGAAGCCGAGGTCAACCGCGCTGCCGAAATCGCGCGGGCCTTTCCCGGCATTGCGGAAGTGCGGCCCTATTCCAAGGCGGAGTCGGCACGGCTGATCGAACCATGGCTCGGGTCAAACCTCGGCCTCGACGACTTGCCGGTGCCGCGGCTGATCGTCGTGAGCGCCGCCTCGAATGCTGTACCCAATCTTCCGCAGCTGCGGCAGCTCTTGAGCGATCAGGTGGCCGGCGCGAGCCTCGACGACCACCGCGCCTGGATCGACCGCATGCGCACGATGGCGCAGGCTTCGGTGATCGGCGGGATTGCGATCCTTGTGCTCATGCTAGCCGCGACCGTGCTTTCGGTCGTGTTCGCGACGCGCGGCGCCATGGCCACCAATCGGCCGATCGTCGAGGTATTGCATTTCATCGGTGCCAAGGACGGATTCATCGCGCGCCAGTTCCAGCGGCATTTCCTGTTGCTTGGGCTGGAAGGGGGGATGATCGGCGGCGGGGCCGCAATCGTGCTGTTCGCGCTCGCGGGATTCGTGCGCGAATGGCTGTTCGGGGCGGGTGCGATGGATCAATTCACGCTGCTGTTCGGTCCCTTGTCGATCGGACTGGAGGGTTATGTCGCGGTCGCCATCCTGATCGTGCTGATCGCGGCCGTGACGGCGATCACGTCGCGACAAACGGTTCATCACACGCTGGAGATGATCGAATAGCTCGTGCCGGCACGAGCTTTGAATTAAGATGAGGCACGGGCTCGAATCGATGGTGGCGGACGACCAAAGCAGGATGAACGATAGGGCCGGCAACGACATGCGCGCAAAATCTCCGCGGCAGCGCATTTTCGGCACGATCGTCGCCCTGTTCGTGCTCGCGGCGATCGGCCTGTGTGTCGGGTTCTTCTGGTTTGTCGAACAATTGCCGACGGGCGAACCCGTGCTGGCCGGGGAGGCCGACGGCATCGTGGTGCTGACCGGGCGCGCCTCGCGGATCAGTGATGCGATCGAACTACTCGCCTCGGGTCGCGGCAAGCGCCTCCTCATCACCGGCGTCTACCCGACAACGACGCCTGCTGCCATCGCGCGGCTCGTACCGGAGCACCAGAAGTTGTTCGACTGCTGCATCGAACTCGACCATTCGGCCATCAATACGGTCGGCAATGCGGTGCAAACGCGAGTCTGGGCGAAGAAATACGACATCAAATCGCTGATCGTCGTGACATCGAACTATCATATGCCGCGCGCCATGACAGAGCTTGCGCACGAGCTCCCCGAAGTGAAACTTATTGCGTATCCGATACTGCCTGAACGCATGCGTATCGAATCGTGGTGGTCGAATCTGGCAGAGGCACGGCTGTTGTTCGCCGAGTATCTGAAATTTCTACGCGCGACTTTCCGCGCGCGCGTGGCATTCTTGGCGGTCGGATCAGGCGGTTCTTGAGGTCCGGCAGGGGCCGGATCGTGCGCGCAGCGAACGGGATTTCAGCCGTGCTCATCTTGCGATCGATCCTGTTCAACGTGCTGTTCTATCTGAACCTGGCGGTCCTCCTCGTCCTGGCAATCCCGACATTCCTGATGCCGCGCCGCGCGATCCTCGGCATGGCGAAGCTCTGGGGGCGCACCAGCCTATGGCTGCTGCGCAACGTCTGCGACCTGAAGGTGGAATTTCGCGGGTTGGAGAAGATTCCGCCCGGCCCGCTGATTGTTGCCGCCAAGCATCAATCGACCTGGGAAACGTTTGCGCTGCTCTCGCTGTTCGATGACCCGACCTTCATCATCAAGCGCGAGCTGATGTGGATTCCGCTGTTCGGCTGGTTCACTGTCAAAGGCCGGATGGTTCCGGTGCGGCGCGGTGCCGGCTCGCAGGCGCTCATCGAGATGGCGGCGAATGCGCGCAATGAAATCCGAAGCGGCCGTCAGCTGATCATCTTTCCGGAAGGTACGCGACGGCGGCCGGGGGCGGAACCGCGTTACAAGTTCGGGGTGGCGCATCTCTATTCAGAAGTCGGCGTTCCGTGCGTGCCGGTTGCGCTCAATTCCGGCCTGTTCTGGAGACGGCGCTCATTTCTGAAACTACCCGGAACGGTGCGGGTCGAATTTCTCGATCCGATCGCGCCCGGTCTCGACAAGCAGCTATTCCTCGATCGATTGCAGAATGTCATCGAGACAGCGACCGCGCGCTTAATCGCGGAAGGCGAACGCGAGATGCAGCATCAGGCTCCTTTGAGCCGTTCCGCCAACAGATGCAGTTCGTGATCGAAAATCCCGAGCCCTTCGAGCGCCTTGACGGCCTCAAGCACATAGTCGCGGTTGATGCCTGATACGCCGTGGCCTTGGCGCACGTGATGGAGCTGCTGTTCGTGGGTGAGGCGACCGGCATATTGCGGATGGCTGCGATCGACCAGGTAGCAGACAGCCTGCACGCTGCGTTCGGGATTTCCGGAGAGCCACACTGTGCGCGTGGTTTCGAGGTAGACCCTGGTCACCTGTTCACGCGCACGCAGATAGGCAAGCGTTTCGACGCGCCGCTTGGCCGCAATTCGAAACGCAATGCCGCGGCAGGCGCCGCCACGATCGAGTCCCAGCACGAGTCCCGGGCGCTCGGGCGTGCCGCGGTGAACGAAGGAGTAGACGCAGAGCGATCGGTGCAGGCCGATCACCCGCGCCGGCACGCGCTCGACGAAGTCGAAGCCAGGGCGCCATATCAGCGAGCCATAGCCGAAGACCCAGAGGTCCTCTGTCGCATCGTCCAAACTTACGCGCACGGTGAAAATCCCGAACGAAGGCGGCTCGCGTACCAGGGTGGGACAATTGAAGCAACCCCTGGACAGGGACGTAAAACGCCGAAAAACTACGCAACCTTCGAAACGCCGCATTCGCTGGCTTGATAGGGTCGAACCTTAGCCCCGAGGATTGAAATTCCGGATGGCGATGCACTCTCCACACTATGCCGCACCGCGTCGGCGCTGGCCGTGGATCTTGGCCGTGCTGGTGGTCGTCGTTGCCGCGCTCTGGACCGTGCTGTGGAACTATGCGGCGTCAAAGGTCGAGACAACGATAGCCGGCTGGCGCGCGCGCGAAGCGAAGGTCGGGCGCGTCTATGCCTGCGCCACCCAGACGATCGGCGGCTTTCCATTCCGCATCGACGTCACTTGCAGCACGCCGAGCGCGGAATTCCGCAGCATGCAGCCGCCGACGGCAATGAAATGGAAAGATCTGCACGTCGCCGCGAGCGTGTTCACGCCGACGCGGCTCGACGGCGAATTGGTCGGGCCGATGCTGATCGGCCCGCCCGGCCAATTGCCGAATCTGTCGGCCAACTGGAAGCAGGCGGAGATCACCGTGCGGGGGCTGCCGACCGCGCCGGAGCGCGTCACGCTCACGCTCGGCGATACGACGGTCGAACGCGTGGCCGGCGGCGGCAATGAGGCCGTGTTCAAGGCCAAGAGCGTCGAACTCAATGGCCGGATGGTTGAAGGCTCGGCGGCGAGCAATCCGGTGATCGAGGTTGCGTTGAAGATGGTCGGGGCCTCGGCGCCGACGGTGCACCCGGCAGCAGCGGTGCCGTTCGATTCGGACGTGACGTTGCTGTTGCGCGGGTTGAAGAACTTTGCACCCAAAACATGGCCGCAGCGCTTCCGCGAAATTCAAGCCGCCGGCGGCCGACTCGAAGTCACGAACGCGCGCCTTCAGCAAGGCGATGTCGTCTCGGTCGCGAACGGGGTGCTGGGGCTGACGCCGCGTGGCCGGCTCGACGGCGAATTGAAAATGACCGTCGCAAACATCGAAACACTGCTCAAGACCCTGGGCCTCGATCAGAGGATGGCGCAGGAGACGGCGCCAGGCGGGCAGTTCGGCTCCGCCATCAACGCGCTCGATCGGATCATGCCGGGATTGGGCAACATGGCTCGGCAGAATGCGGCCCCTGCGGTGGTCGCAGGCATTGGGCTGCTCGGCCAGCCAACGGAACTCGAAGGCAAACGAGCCGTGATGATGCCGCTGAAATTCACCGACGGCACGGTCACGCTCGGCCCGCTGCCGGTCGGCGTGACGCCGCCGCTATTCTAGATTCAAAGCCTTGCGTCTTCACTTGTCGTCGGTGGCGTACGGGCGCGGCATCGGCTCGGCGGGCAATGTTTGATGTTTTCGGCCGAAATCGGGCGCTTGTGAATCCTGACCGATGGATACGATGCCGCGGCGAATCTCGCGCGTGCGGCTGAAATGATCGAACAACGCTTGGCCGTCGCCGCTGCGGATCGCGCGGGTCAGCGCCGAGACGTCCTCATTGAAGCGGCCGAGCATTTCAAGCACCGCGTCCTTGTTGGCGAGAAAAACATCGCGCCACATGGTCGGGTCGGATGCCGCGATGCGGGTGAAATCACGAAAGCCGCCGGCGGAGAATTTCAGAACTTCCGACCGCGTCACGGCGGACAGTTCTTCGGCGGTGCCGACGATCGTATAGGCGATCAGGTGCGGCAGATGACTCGTGATCGCCAGCACGAGATCGTGATGCTCGGCCGACATGGTCTCGACATTGGCGCCGAGCGCACGCCAGAACGCGGTGAGGCGTTCTACCGCGGTTTTATCGGCATCCGGCGGCGGCGTCAGAATGCACCAGCGATTGACGAAGAGTTCGGCAAAGCCTGCGTCGGGGCCGGAATGCTCGGTGCCGGCGACGGGGTGGGCGGGTACGAAATGCACGCTTTTGGGCAGGTACGGGGCCATGTCGCGCAACACCGAGCCCTTGACCGAGCCGACGTCGGAAACAATCGCGCCGGGCGCGAGATGAGGGCCGATTTCCTTGGCGACCGCACCGCAGGCGCCGACCGGAATGCAGACGATGACGAGATCGGCCCCCGCCACTGCGGCGGCATTGGTCTCGACCACTTTGTCGGCGAGTTTCAACTCTTGCACGCGCTTGCGGGTCGCGACCGAACGGGCGGTGGCGACGATTTCGCGCACCAGACCTTGCGCCTTGGCGGCGCGTGCAATCGAGGAGCCGATCAGGCCGACGCCGATCAGTGCCAGGCGGTTGAACAACGGTTTCGCAGTTGTATTCACGCCGACTTCCCCATGAACTCCGCGAGGGCCTTCACGACAAGGCGATTGGCTTCCTCGCTGCCGACCGTGAGGCGCAATGCGTTCGGCAGCTTGTAGGCGGCGACGTAGCGCAGAATCAGGCCGCGTTCGGTGAGGAACGCGTCGGCGTCCTTGGCGGTGCGGCCCTTCGTGTCGGGAAAATGGATGAGCACGAAATTCGCCACGCTCGGCGTGATTTTCAGGCCGGTCTTCGGGATTTCCTCCATCAGCCAGGAGAGCCAGCGCGAATTGTGCTCGCGCGACCGCTCCAGGTGGGCGGTATCCGCGATGGCGGCGATGCCAGCGCGCTGCACGGCGATGTTGACGTTGAACGGCCCGCGCACGCGGTTGATCGCGTCGACCACGTGCGCGGGGCCGTACATCCAGCCGAGGCGCATGCCGGCGAGCCCGTAGATCTTCGAAAACGTCCGCGTCATGACGACATTGTCGCTGGTGGCGACCAGCTCGATGCCGGCTTCGTAATCGTTGCGGCGCACGTATTCGGCGTAGGCGGCATCGATCACGAACAGCACATGCGGCGGCAATCCCCTGTGCAGGCGCTTGATCTCGTCGAACGGCAGATAGGTGCCGGTGGGGTTGTTCGGGTTGGCGAGAAAGACGAGCTTGGTTTTCGGCGTCACCAGCTTCAGGATGGCGTCGACGTCAGCGGTGAAATTTTTCTCCGGCGCGACGACAGGTTTCGCGCCGGCGCCCAAGGTGGCAATCGGATAGACCAGAAATCCGTGCGTGGTGTGGATCGCCTCGTCGCCGTCGGCGAGATAGGCGCGCGCCAGCAGATTCAGAATGTCATCGGAGCCGGCGCCGCAAACAATGCGATCCGGGTCGAGTCCGAACGCGCGGCCGATGGCGTCGCGCAAATCCGCGGAAGAGCCTTCCGGATAATCCTGCAGGTGCTCGGCGACCGCGTGATAGGCCGCGATCGCCTTTGGGCTCGGTCCCAAAGGCGTTTCATTGGACGAGAGCTTGAATACCTTGGCCACGCCCGGCGCTTGGCTCTTGCCGGGCACGTAAGGACTGATCTCGAGCACGCCGGGGCGCGGTTGCGGGCGGACAGGCATGGGAACTCCAAACAGCCGTTCAGCGCCGATGCGATGCCGATCGAGCGCTGTCGGCGGCAACCGTATAGCGGGTTGCGTGGCTCCCGACGAGAGCCGTGGAACGGACAGAAGTGCCGGTCTTGATCAGCGCATCCGTCACTTCGGCGAGCTTGCGGCCGACCGGCAGCGAGATCAGCAGCGCCGCGCCGTCGAAGGCGCTGTCCGGCACGGCGATGATTTCGCCGAGCGTCGCGATCGCGCGCGCTGCGCCGGCGCTCCAGCCCGATACGCGCACGCTCCAGACTTCGACTTCGCGCACCATGGAGTCGGGCGCGGCGCGTGAGATGACGAACACGGGCAATGCAGCCGGATGATCGTCGCGATCGATGAAGGGCAGGCGCGCGATAATCTTCGGTGCGCTTTCGAATTCAAGCGCGGTCCACCAGTCGCCGGCCTTGGTCGCGGCAAAGGCGGGCACAAGGCCGAGATCGCCCTTGGACTCCGATACCGCGGCGACGACGCCGGCCGCGCCAAGATGGGGCACGAAGGGCACGGTGAAACCGAAGTGGAAGCGCGCCGAATCGCGCATGAGCGCGTCACCGGCGGAAAGATCGGCGTGCACTGAAAACGGCGCCTGCACGTGGGTGAAGGTCGCGATGATGACGCGCCAGATGCTTTCGACGGTATCGAGCGGCAGAATGCCGTGATGACGCTGCACCAGGCGGCGCATCATGTCGGCCTCGCGCGCCGGGCGGAAGGCCGAGCCGGATTCTTGCGTTTTTTTGACCGAGATCAGGCGGTCGATGATCTCGCCGCGTTCCATCAGCAGGCGGTGCATGCCTTCGTCGATGCGGTCGATCTCGGCGCGCAGCTCGGCCAGCGAAGGCTTCTCGGCGGTGGGCGCCTTTGTCATGGCGTCATTGATAGGTGGGCCGGCGCATGAAAGCAAAGAAAACGTTGACAGTTGCCGTCGCCAATCCCTACGTAACCTGCCGATATGCCAAGCCTTTGACTGGCCGGAACAACCATGGCCGAAGTCAGTACCATCAATGATGCTGCGAACCGCACGCGCGAGGCCGACGAGCCGCGCGATTCCCTGCTCGTGCGGTTTGGTGCCGAGAAGCCGCTCAAGCTCGACGCCGGTGTCGAGCTTTCGCCGTTCCAGGTCGCCTATAAGACCTACGGCACTCTCAATGCCGAGCGGAGCAACGCGATCCTGATCTGTCATGCGCTGACGGGCGACCAGCATGTGGCCAGCGAGCATCCGGTCACCAAGAAATCGGGCTGGTGGGAAACCATGGTCGGCCCGGGCAAACCGATCGACACCGAACGTTATTTCGTCGTCTGTCCGAACGTGCTTGGCGCCTGCATGGGTACGACCGGGCCGTCTTCGACCAACCCCAAGACCGGACAGCCGTGGGGCCTTGATTTCCCGGTCATCACGATCCGCGACATGGTGCGCGCGCAGGCGATGCTGCTCGATTATCTGGGCATCGATACGGTGTTCGCGGTCGCCGGCGGTTCGATGGGCGGCATGCAGGTGCTGCAATGGGCGGCGAGCTATCCTAATCGCGTATTCGCCGCCCTGCCGATCGCGTGCGCGACGCGGCATTCGGCGCAGAACATCGCCTTCCATGAGGTTGGTCGCCAGGCCGTGATGGCCGATCCGGAATGGAAAGGCGGGCGCTATTTCGTCGAAGGCACGAACCCGCGGCGCGGACTCGCGGTCGCGCGCATGGGCGCGCACATCACGTATCTTTCCGATGCGGCGCTGCACCGAAAGTTCGGGCGCAAGCTGCAGGATCGCACAAACCATACGTTTTCATTCGATGCGGATTTTGAGGTCGAATCGTATCTGCGTCATCAGGGCATAACTTTCGTCGAGCGCTTCGACGCCAATTCGTATCTCTATCTCACGCGCGCGATGGACTATTTCGATCTCGCCGCCGACTACGGCGGCGTGGTGGCGAATGCATTTCGTGGAGCGCAAACACGATTCTGCGTGATCTCGTTCACCTCGGACTGGCTGTTTCCAACGTCCGACTCGCGCGCTATCGTGCATGCGCTCAATGCGGCCGGCGCGCGCGTCTCGTTCGCCGAACTCGTTACCGACAAAGGGCATGACGCATTCCTGCTCGACGAGCCGGAATTGTTTGGCATCGTGCGCGGCTTTCTCGATGGTGCGGCGCGCGCGCGCGGCCTGAAGGTCGAAGGCCGATGATGCTGTCACGTACCAAGCACGACCTGACCATGGCGGAGTCGGCCCGTGCCGCCGGCGGCGCCCGCGTCGACCTGCTGCTCGTTTCCGACATGGTCGCGCCGGGTTCGCGGGTGCTCGACGTCGGGTGCGGCGACGGCGAACTGCTTCATATCCTTGGGGAAACCCGCAACGTCGACGGGCGCGGGATCGAGCTGTCGCGGGACGGCGTTAACGAATGCGTGGCCAAGGGGCTCGCCGTGGTGCAGGGCGACGCCGATACCGATCTGGCGGATTATCCGAACGATGCCTTCGATTACGTGATCCTGTCGCAGACGCTGCAGGCGACGCGGCGGCCACGGGTCGTGCTCGAGCACATGCTGCGCATTGGGCGTCACGCGGTAGTGTCGTTTCCCAATTTCGGCCATTGGAAAATTCGCCTGCAGGTCGGACTCGGCGGACACATGCCGACGACGGACAATCTGCCGTATGCCTGGTGGGACACGCCGAACATCCACTTCTGCACGATCAAGGATTTCCGCGCGCTCTGTCAGGTCGCGGGCGCGAAGATCGAGCGGGCGGTCGCGCTCAACGCCTGGGGTGCGCCGTTGCGCCTCAATATGCCGTGGTGGTTCTGGAACCTGTTCGGCGAGCAGGCGGTGTTCTTGCTCAGCCGCGGCAGTTAAGAACTCAGACACTGTCTACGGTCTTGCGTATTCCCGCAGTCTTATTTCTGGGACTACTGGGTGGTCCCACTTCGAATCATGTTTTCGAACGTCGATAACCTGCGTGGCAGCCTATTTTAAGGATTTGGCGGGCCGTTAAACGTTGAGATAGCCGAAAGGTAACACGTTAGTCGCAATTGTTACGCTGAAAAATTGTTGATCTAAAAAGAAGTTAGACCCGAGTAACGATTTAAATCGACGAAATCGGTCTGAACCCCCTCGGCATATGCTAAAAAACTCGTTAAAAAGAGGGGAGCTCGGGCTCGTTGCCCGGGCTCTGTTGCGTAAGCGGCGTGGGAGGCCGTGGGTAAGCGTAAGGGTGGGGTAATGCGTACAGTAACACTTGGCACCGCGTTGGTGCTGTCGCTCGTTGCCTTGTCGGGACAGGGTTCGGCGTCTGCGACGCCGGTCAACAAGGAGCCGTTCGCGATCAAAGATGGCCCGGCGGCCGAGACCCCGGCCAAGAAGGAACGCGTCGCCAAACCGCCAGTCGCCAAACAGCCAGTCGTAAAACGACCGGTCGCGAAACAGGCCGTCGCCAAGCAGGCCATCGCGAAACCAAAAAGCGTGGCCAGTGCAACGCCGACGCTGAAGGCTGCGACGCCCAAGCAATCTGCCAAACTGGTTGCCGCTCATCAGAACAAGCAACAGCCGGCCAGCGCTCAACAGGTTAAGAAGCAGCCGATCGCCCAGCAGGCTCACGCAGCGGCAGGGTCGGCAGATCTTAAGAAAGTGGCGGTCGCCAAGCACCTGAGCGCACCGGCCAAGATCGCAGCGGAACCCGCGCAGCCGAAGGCTCACCGCGTCCGGCTGGCGTCGATCGAACAAACGCCGGAGCCCACACGGGTCAGGTATCCTGCCCTATTTGCCTCAAGCGACATCGTGGTCGAGGCACGCCGTTGGATCGGGACCAACCCGACCAACCGCGACAGTCTGTGGTGCGCCCGCTTCATGAATTTCGTGCTCGAGCGCGCGGGTTTCGAGGGCACCGGCTCGGACGCGGCAAAATCCTTCGCACACTATGGCCGGCGCGTATCCGGACCACGCATCGGAGCGATCGCGGTCATGACGCGCGGCAAGTATGGCGGGCATGTCGGCGTGGTGAGCGGCATCGACAAGTCGGGTAATCCGATTGTCATTTCCGGCAATCACGGGAAAAAAGTCGGCGAAGGCGTCTATCCGCGCTCGCGCGTCTACGCCTACGTCATGCCGCTCTGACCCATCCGAATTTTTCGAACATGCGAGTTCGGCGGCGGACATTCGCCGCCGAATGCGTTTTATCCCTCAACCATCGCCATGCGGTCGCCGACCGAGATCGCGCCGCCTGCGATCACTTCGCCATAGATGCCGCAGTCATTATGCCCGAATGCACGCAAGAGCGTGTCGGGAACGGCGAGGTCACGAATGCCGGTGTCGGGATCGACTTCGGTCGCGGCGCAACGGACGATGCGCTTGACGATTTTCAGGCGTGCGGATGCACCAATTGCGATTTCTTTTCCGAGCAGATCGAACTCGCGCCACGCGGGCCAGCCTTCGACATAGAGATTGGCGCGAAAGCGCAGCGGGTTTACGGGCGCTCCAATCGCATTCTCCAGCGCTGAGACGGATGCAAGATTGATAATCGACAAAACCTTGCGCGCAACATCGGAGAAGCTGTGGCCAGGGGCATGGAGAATTTTCGGCGGTCCGTGCAGCTCGGGTCCGCAAAATTCTGCGAAGAAGCGTTCGATTGCGGCTCGCCCTTCTTCGGTTCGCAGATCGCCCCGCACCTGTTCGCGGCGTTCGAAACTGACAGCGAGGGTGTGGCTCGCCGCATCGTAGGTGGTGCGCAGTTCGGCGAGCCGCGCGTTGCGCATGAGCATCAGAAAGCGTGCCTTGGGCAGGTAGGCCGGCGAGGCCGCATCAAAGCCGGAGGGGCCGTTCTCAATGGCATAGAGCCGGTCGCAGGGAATGGTCGCGCCCGCGGAAAGCTCGGTTCGCCCGAGCGATTCCGGCGAAAGGCCCTTCACCGGATAGCGGTAGATCGCGTGAATGTTGGCCTGGTTGGTCATCGCGGGACCGACTGCACCTTTGGCCCATCAGTAGCTCAGAAGCCGTGAAAAATGGAGGAAAACCCCTTACCAGCCGGAGATTGTTCTCCCATATTTAGCCGAGACCGAAGACGATGTTCCGCTTCCGTGCCTCTGGGGTGGGCGGGACAGGCCGAGGGATGTTGAAATGAACCAAGAGAAATACACCGACCGCGCCCGTGGTTTCATTCAATCGGCGCAATCATTGGCGCTGCGCGAGGGCCATCAGCAATTTGCGCCCGAACATATCCTCAAAGTTTTACTGGACGATCCGGAGGGCCTCGCCGCCGGGTTGATCGACCGTTCCGGCGGGCGGTCGCGCGAGGCGCTGGCTGCGGTCGAGACGGCTCTCGGCAAGGTCCCGAAGGTGTCCGGTGGAGGCTCCGGGCAGCTTTACCTCGCGCCGGCGACCGCGCGCGTGTTCGACCAGGCCGAGAAAATCGCCGACAAGGCCGGCGACAGTTTCGTCACCGTCGAGCGGCTGCTGCTCGCGCTGGCGCTCGAGAAGGACAGCGAGGCTGGACGAATTCTGGCGCAGGTCGGCGTTTCGCCGCAGAATCTGAATGCCGCCATCAATGCGTTGCGCAAAGGCCGCACCGCCGATTCGACTTCGGCCGAGAGCGCCTATGATGCGCTGAAGAAATACGCGCGCGATCTCACGCAGGCCGCGCGCGACGGCAAGCTCGATCCGGTGATCGGGCGCGACGAGGAAATCCGACGCACGATTCAGGTCCTCTCGCGACGCACCAAGAACAATCCGGTGCTGATCGGCGAGCCGGGCGTGGGCAAGACCGCCATCGTCGAAGGGCTGGCGCGGCGGATCGTTGACGGTGACGTGCCGGAAAGTCTGGAGAATAAGAAGCTGCTCGCGCTCGATCTCGGCGCGATGATCGCCGGCGCGAAATATCGCGGCGAATTCGAAGAACGGCTCAAGGCGGTGCTGCAGGAGGTCACGTCGTCGGACGGCGGCATCATTCTGTTCATCGACGAGATGCACACGCTGGTCGGCGCCGGCAAGGCCGATGGCGCAATGGATGCCTCCAATCTGCTGAAACCCGCGCTGGCGCGCGGGGAACTGCATTGCATCGGCGCGACCACGCTCGATGAATATAAGAAGCATGTGGAGAAGGATGCCGCGCTGGCGCGGCGCTTCCAGCCGGTGTTTGTCAACGAACCAAGCGTCGAGGATACGATCTCGATCCTGCGCGGCCTGAAAGACAAGTACGAACAGCATCACGGCGTGCGGATTACGGATTCCGCGATCGTGGCGGCGGCGACCCTGTCGCATCGCTACATCTCGGATCGATTCCTACCCGACAAGGCGATCGACCTCGTGGATGAGGCCACCGCGCGCCTCAAAATGCAGGTCGATTCGAAACCGGAAGAACTCGATTCGATCGATCGCGAGATCGTGCGGCTGAAGATCGAGCAGGAGGCGCTGAAGAAAGAGAGCGATCCCGGCTCGAAGGATCGGCTCAAGCGGCTCGAAAACGAGCTAAAAACCCTGGAGAAGCAATCCGCCGATCTGACGGCGCGCTGGAAGGCCGAGAAGGACAAGCTTTCAAGCGCGCAGAAACTGAAAACCGAGCTCGACCAATTGCGCGTCGAGCTTGCCAATGCGCAGCGCCGCGGCGAGTTCCAGCGGGCGGGTGAATTGGCCTATGGCCGCATTCCGGAAATCGAGAAGAAGCTCAAGGAACTGGAAGCCAAGGCCGGCAAGGGCGCCGTGGTCGAGGAAGCGGTCACTGCGGATCACATCGCGCAGGTGGTCTCGCGTTGGACCGGCGTGCCGGTCGACCGCATGCTCGAAGGCGAGAAGGAAAAGCTTCTGCGCATGGAGGAGCAGCTCACGCGACGCGTGGTCGGGCAGGCGGAGGCGGTGAAAGCCGTCGCGACCGCGGTGCGACGCGCGCGCGCGGGCCTGCAGGATCCGCACCGGCCGATCGGATCGTTCATGTTCCTCGGGCCGACGGGCGTCGGCAAGACCGAGCTGACCAAGGCGCTGGCGGCTTTCCTGTTCGACGACGAGCAGGCGCTGATCCGCATCGACATGTCGGAATACATGGAGAAGCATTCGGTTGCGCGGTTGATCGGGGCGCCGCCGGGCTACGTCGGCTACGACGAAGGCGGGGCGCTCACGGAAGCCGTGCGGCGGCGGCCCTATCAGGTCGTGCTGTTCGACGAAATCGAAAAGGCCCACCCGGATGTATTCAACGTGCTGCTGCAGGTGCTCGATGACGGCCGGCTGACCGACGGCCGGGGTCACACGGTCGATTTCCGCAACACCTTGATCGTGATGACGTCGAACCTCGGTTCCGAGTATCTGGTGAACCAGCCGGAGGGCCAGGACACCGATGCGGTGCGCGAGCAGGTCATGACGGTGGTGCGGGCGAGTTTCCGGCCCGAGTTTCTCAACCGGGTGGACGAGATCATCCTGTTCCACCGGCTCAAGCGCGAGCAGATGGGGCGGATCGTCGACATTCAGATTGGCCGGCTGCAGAAGCTGCTGGATGATCGCAAGATCGCCATTACGCTCGACTCCAAGGCGCGCGAATGGTTGGCCGAGAAGGGCTACGAGCCGGCCTATGGGGCGCGGCCGCTCAAGCGCGTGATCCAAAAATCGGTGCAGGACCCACTGGCCGAATTGATCCTGTCGGGACACATCAAGGATGGCGACAAGGTCACGATCTCGGCATCGAAGCAGGGCCTGAGCTTCAACGGGCAGGTTGCGGCGGCAGCGGCCTAGTCAATGCGGCGTACCGGCGGGCACATCCTTCTGGCGCGGCACGGGGAGAAATTCGACGCCGCCGCCCTGCGTGCGCACCGGCTGCGGGTAGAGCTGCATGAGCTCCATGACTTCTTTCGGCATGTCGGTCGAAATCGGCAGGCCGAGATCCTTGGCGACTTTCGCAAAGATCGGATAGTCGTGCGTCCAAGCGCCGCTCGATAGTTTCTCCGCCAGCGCATCAGCCTGATCGGCCGGCAGATGGCGCATCAGCAGATCGCGCGCGGCCTGCTTGACCTGCGCGATGGCCTTGCGCCCGACGTCGGCCAGAATCAGCGTTTGGTCGTCGATCTCGGCGATCGGCTTCTGTTCGACGACCTTGAGCAGCGAAGCGGCCGGCGACTGCCCGAGCTGCGGATCGATCGGCCCAAGCACGGAATGCGGGCACATCACGATCTCGTCGGCGGCGAGCGCGATGAGGGTGCCGCCCGACATGGCGTAGTGCGGGACGAAGACCGAGACTTTGCCCTTGTGGGCGCGGATGGCGTGGGCGATCTGCAGTGCGGCAAGCACAAGGCCGCCTGGGGTATGCAGAATTATGTCGAGCGGTACTTCGTCGTCAGTCATCTGAATGGCGCGCAGGACATCTTCGGAATCGTGGATGTCGATGTAGCGCACGAGCGGAAAGCCCAAGAGCCGCATGGTTTCCTGACGGTGGACCAGCAAGATGACACGCGAATGGCGCATCTGCTCGACCTGCACGATCTTGCGCGTGCGCATGGCGTCGATCATGCGCTGGCGGATGACGGGTTGAAGTGCAACAAGAGCAAAGAAGACCCAAAACAGGTCGCTGAACGAAAATGACATGGTGCGCTCCTAAGGCGTGCGGTGAGTGCGTTACCTGAATCCGTCGGGGGTGAAGCCGTAGATGCCTTCGTCGGCGTAGTACGATCGATAGCGAGACGTTGGCGGAGTCAAGAGGTTGCCGAATGCCAATTTGGCGATGAAACCGCCGACGTGAGCCCACCAGGCAACGCCGCCGCCGGTGCCGGGCGCTTGAGGCGAAAAATAGCGCGACGGGATGAGAGAGAAGTTGACCAGGAATAATCCCTGGGACCGCGCGGGCAGGCTGATCTCCAGGAGAAAAACCGCGCAATTGATGACGATCAGTATCCAGGTGACCACCGCAGGAGAGCGCGTCGGTACGGTATTGCGGATCGCAAACATCGGCGGACCCTTCGCCTCGCAAGGGACCAATCAAACACCTCGATTTTATGGGTTGCGGCGGGGTTGCAATAGGCGTGGCGAGGCCGGAGCGGCCATTCCTTATCACAATGCAGTGCTTATTGCCCGAAAAAGTTGGTCTGGGCGAGCCGGGAGCCGGCGCGCAGCACGATGTGATCGATGCGGTCGCGTTCGCGCTCGAAATTTGCGAGCATGGCGCCTTCAAGCACGCGGCCGCGCGGCAGCTTGATGCGCATCGGATCCACCGGACGGCCGTTGATGATGATTTCGTAATGCAGATGCGCCCCGGTCGACAGGCCTGTTGAGCCGACATAGCCGATCACTTGGCCCTGGCGCACGCGCGCGCCAGGTACCGCGGAGCGCGCGAATGCGGTCATATGGCCGTAGGCGGTTTCAAAGCCGTTGGTGTGTCGAATCCTGATGTATTTGCCGTAGCCGTTCTCCCAGCCGACTTTTTCGATAATGCCGTTGCCGGAAGCGTAGATCGGCGTGCCGAGCGGAGCGGCCCAGTCGACGCCGGTATGAAATTTCATGATGCCGAGAAGCGGGTGGTTTCGGTCGCCAAAACCGGACCGGAAGATGCCTTGCTCCAACGGCTTGCGAACCAGGAACTTCTTCGCGCTCTTGCCGCTCTCGTCGTAGTAGTCGACGACGCCGTCGTCGGGAGTCTGAAAGCGATAGAATTTCTTGGTTTCGCCGGCGATCGTGAGCGAGGCAAACATGACTTCATTCTTGTTGTCCGCGCTGGGGGCTTCATCGTCGCCGGTGTAAAGGATGTCAAAGGAATCGCCGGGCTGAACCTTGTACTGGTAATCGACATCGTAAGAGTAAATGCGGATCAGGCTGTCGATTGCGGAGCGCGGCATCTGATAGCGCAGCGCGGTCTCATAGAGGCTTTGATAAAGCCGGATGCCGGTGCCGTCGTCTTCCTCGGGCGTGTCGGTCGCCTCCGTATTCATGCTCTGCACATCGGGCGTCACGTATTTGCCCTTGTCGGACCAGGCGACGATCGCGTCCACGGCGCTCTCGCCCATGACGATCACGCGCAGCGGCTGCAGGTGCTGCGGATTTCCCTTGGGCGCGAGCAGAATACGGAGCTTCTGGCCCTCTTTCAGTCCATTGTCCCGGCCGCGCGGGCCGAGTGCGGTGGCGATCGCCTTGATTTCGTCGGGCGTCGCGCCGAGGTCGCGCAGGATCGAGCTGATGTTCTCGCCCTTCTTGACGGTATACGGACGATCGTTCCAGGCGTTGCCGCCGGTGATCTGGTTCGTCGTCTTCGGCAGCAGCGTGATGTTTTCCGGAAAGATGCGGCTACGGAAATTGTAGCTCGGATCGATGGCGGTCTCGGGCGCATAGGCGGTTCGTTCGACCGAGATGGGATCGCCGGCGGCCGCGCGCGCCTGCAAGTTGGCATTCGAAATCGCCATTTCGCGGACGCTCAAGATGACGTCGTCGACCGAAAGCGAGGCAACAATCTTGGCCTTCGGCAACACCTCCGCGAGATCGCGCGTGATGAAGGACACTTCCGCATCGGATTCCGCTCTGGGCGCCTCGTCGGCAGGGGTGTTGCCCTCGGCGCCGGCGGCGGCTAGCAGCTTTTGCGCATTGAACGGTGCCAGATTGGCGGTGAGCTCGGTCGGGAGCATCGAAAGGTTGGCGGCGATGTGCACATAGGGAAGCACGCGCATGACTTCGCGGTCGCCGACGCGGCTGGTGGACGAAATCCGGATGGTTTGCTTCGCGATGCTGCTGTCGCTCATCGGCGGCAGGCGGTCGCCTTTGCGCGTTTGGGCGAGCCGCTCGCCGGTGCTGCTGAATGACGGACGCAGGCTTTCGATGCGCTCCGGCATGGTGGCGAAGTTGGTCTCGCCGTCGAGCGCCGTAAAAACGGCGCCGCCCATGAGAGCAGCGCCGCACACTCCGGTCAGGATCGTGCCGGAAAACCATTGAACCGAAACGCGCCGGCGATCGATGACGCCGCCGGTGTCGCCGTCGACGGAAAGCGGTGGCTCGTTTCCGAGGTCGATCGCCTCGGTGTCAATTCTGTTCTGATGTGGGCCGCGTTGCTTGCCGTGGTCCAATGCCGTCCCCTGAACTTGCGTTCATTGTGTCGAACCGCGGCAAGAAACCAAAGCCTGGAACCAACCTATTGCCGCAGATGGTAAAAACGTCCGGTGCACAGTGCTGCGGCTTCCCACCCCGTCACTGGGCGGGGGGATGAATGATTCAAGGCTTTGCTACTCGACGTGATCCCTCGGATGTTTCCCCTAGACTGGCAAGAACGGACGAGGAATGTGGCTCAAGTGGGGCCGTGGGGGGCCGGAGCCGCCAGCTATGAAAAATTGCTTAAAACCGCGGGATTTCAGGGCAATGGAATGGTTGGATATCGGAACAGGCAATGTTGACAATTAAGGCGAGCGAGCCCTATATAGTTAAATACTACGGCGTGCCGCCCGCCTCGGCGCGATGGCGCGTCCCCGAAGCACCTCACTGATAAGGTGACGAGGCTTCCGATCGTATCGGAGGCCTTCAGGCTTCGATCGCTCTCTGGCAGCAGAGGGCAGGAATCAACTTGGTTCCGTGCTGTTTGACAGGTTAATCGGAAGAAAGAGAAACGTGGACGGCGGAGTCCTTGCGGGCCGCTTTCGCGCGTGCAGAAGCAATTTTGCAAATGCGAAACGGCCGGACGAGACTTCGGCGGATACACGTTTCAGCAAGGTACATCGCAGACCTTTGGCTGTTCGGGCTCGCGCCCGAATGTGCAATCGGTCGCGTGATGGACCTCGTCAATGTGACGATACCCAATATCGTCACGCGCAAACGTTGTGATCTGCCGGGACAAAATCTCATCCAACTTGAGAGTTTGATCCTGGCTCAGAGCGAACGCTGGCGGCAGGCCTAACACATGCAAGTCGAGCGCCGTAGCAATACGGAGCGGCAGACGGGAGAGTAATACGTGGGAACGTACCCTTTAGTTCGGAACAACCCAGGGAAACTTGGGCTAATACCGGATACGTCCGAAAGGAGAAAGATTTATCGCTGAAGGATCGGCCCACGTCTGATTAGCTAGTTGGTGAGGTAACGGCTCACCAAGGCGACGATCAGTAGCTGGTCTGAGAGGATGATCAGCCTCACTGGGACTGAGACACGGCCCAGACTCCTACGGGAGGCAGCAGTGGGGA